>JAEEGL010459473.1_pt1 | contig 19476 bp, 21 predicted proteins | sample 9134231 | NCBI WGS metagenome assembly JAEEGL01 (sample SAMN16246548, study PRJNA631951) | gut metagenome | biome: gut microbiome; feature: rumen; material: fiber-attached | host: Bos | place: Iran: Karaj | collected 2018-10
ATCTTTATGTGCATTGGTAAATGCCATTGAGGAATAAACTATCCCTTGATCACTATGCAAAGTTGTGGGATAAGTAATTCCTTTTATTTTGTCTAAAATTATATTTAATCCCTCATAATAAGGAACTATTGAATTATGTTTTTTAGTATAAGAATAAGCTAATATTTCTATATTAAATGCATCCATATATAAAACTGTGTCATATAATTCTTTTCTATATTTTATACAAGTCATATCTGTAACTATTAATTCTAATGGTTTAGTAACATTCCAATTACCTTTAACTAAATTTGGATATTTAACCGATTCTTCACCAGGCTTTCTATATTTATAATTTCTTACAACTGATTTTATTCCTAAAAACTTACAACACTTATGAACAAAATAATCAGATACATACCAACCTATATCAACTCTTATTTGTCTATTGATATGTCTATATCCCCATGATGGATGTTTTCTATGATATTCTTTAACTAATTCACACATACTATTTCTATTTAATTCATAATTATTTAAAACATCTTTTGTTTTTAACCATTTATAATATCCACTTCTAGATACTTTCATTTCAACACACAATGCTTTTACATTAAATTCTTTGCTTAATATTAATACTATTTCAAATTCTTGTTCCTTGAACCATTGAATATTACAACCTGACCATCTCCTTCCACCATGTAACCTTTTTTTAATCGTTCATTCTCGATTCTTAACTTCATATTTTCATATTCTAATTGTTCAATATCATTTAATTGTTTCTTGTTCATATATTTAGATAATGGATTACCTGGCTTTTTCTTATTTTCTAATCCTTTTTCTCCATACTCTAAATATTTTTTTAACCAATTATTATACATTCCATTAGATATATTTTCTCTAGTAGTAATTTCATTCGTACTAATATTATTATTTAAATGTTCTTTTATTAATTTTAATTTTTCTTCCTTTGACCAATATTTATTATTTCCGCCTTTAGTTCTTCCCATTAAATCATCTCCCTAATTTAATTATAACAAAAGAAAAGTAGATCACATTCTTTTTATGTGTCTACTTTTACTTTATCACTTCAAAATCAATCGATTTTCTTCTTTTTTTCTTTACAAATATCTTTTAACTTACAGTGAGTACAAAGAGGATTAATAGCTTTACAATAATACCTACCAAATAAAACTAATTGTAAATGTCTTATAGACCACTCATCTTTTGGAAAACGCCTCATTAATTTCTTTTCGATTACTAGAACACTATCTTTTGCAGAAGCTAATCCTAACCTCTTCGATACCCTCTCAACATGCGTATCAACCGCAATAAAAGGATCATGATAATATTCACTTAAAAAAACATTAGCAGTCTTTCTTCCAACACCAGGAAAAGTAGTTAAAATACTATGATCCCTAGGCACAACCCCATCATATGAATTAATGAGTATCTCAGCTATTTTAGTCACATAATAAGCTTTTCTCCTAAAAGAACCAACTGGTCTAATAATAGACTCTATATCCTCTATATTTGCCCTAGATAAAGCCTCTAAAGAAGGATATTTTTGAAAAAGAATAACAGTAGCCTTATTTACTCTTTTATCAGTTGATTGAGCACTTAAAACTATAGAAATCAACAATTCATAATCAGTATTATAATTAAGTTCACATTGAGGATTTGGAAATAATTGATCCAAATATTCACTAATTCTATTCGTCTTCATCAAACCAATTCCAATCTACTAAGTCCATATCAATTTCAACATCTTTTTCATCTTTCTTTTCTCTCTTCTTACGCATTTTCTCAACATCTTGAACAGTCTTAATACCCTTTTTGCCCCATTCAAATAATATTTTATCAATATAACGTAAATTAGAAACCCCATTAAAAGTAGCTTCTCTAACAGCTTCAGTTATTAGTTCCTCACTCATATGATTATCTAACCAAGCCTTAATTATTTCATATTCCATAGGACTAATTGTTCTACCAAACTCTTTTTCAATAACCTCATAAATATTTGAATCAGCTGAACTATTATTAGACTCATCCATAACTATTAATTCCATTTTTTGAAAAAAAGGTTCCAATAAAACATATTCTTCCATAACACCCTTATCATTCTTTAATACTTCTACTCTAATAAATCCCTTATCCGTTAAAACACTAATATAATTCATTACTGAAGATATATCTAAGTTTAAATCACTACAATAACGCTCGGGATCTAATAAAAATCTTTCTCCTAAATGATAAAAATACATAAGAAATATAAATTCTTCCATCGTTAATTCTAACTTCTTATAATTCTTTAAGAAATAGAAAGGAACAACTAATTGACCACTTTTAATAATATCTCTTAACTGTGAACTTTTCATTAAACCAACTCCATAATTTATATTATAATATCATATTTTAGAAAAAAAGAGAATCAAACGATTCTCTAAACTACTCATCATCAGAAGAGAAAAAGTCATCATCATCATCTTCATCACGATCAGAATTAACAACATCATCATATACGTCTTGCAATGGATTATTATTATTATTATCGGAAATAGAATGTTCCTTAACATCAAGCCCCTCAGAAGTATAATTCAAATCTAATGGAATTTGACCAGCAGAATCCTCATCATGACTCTTTTCAATTGGATTTTCCATTTTAGGTTCCAAATAGAACAAATTATGCTTATTAGTAAATAACTTAATAAGAACAATCAAAAAAGCAACTATTGTAAATCCTAATAATATATAAATAAGAATTGGTATTTGGAACCAAAGAAGTACAAAAGCAACAATCAATAATCCTAAATAAATAAAAGCTACAATAGTACCAAACGCCATCTTAACACAAATAAAGAAGTTCAAAATAGGCAAATAAGCAAGTATAGTAGAATGAGTATACATTTTGGAATATAAAGAACTTAATATTAATCCAAATAAAGATAAAAAGATAATACTTCCAATAATAATAATTAAAACAATTATTAATTTTTTATTTTGTAAAAAAGATGAAAAGATATTATCAAAAGGCTTTTCTTCCTCTTCTTCCATAATTTGAGCAATTGTTTGTGAAGCATACTTATCTTTTTCCCCAGAATGACAAAAACGATTGTCATCATAAACAGAAATATAGAAAACATCTTTAGCACTTTTACCATCAATTAAATAAGTAGAATCAATAAAAATACTATAAGGAACTTCTTCTCCACCTTTTAATTTAAAACCAGATTTTTCCCCAAAAGTCTTATCAGAACAATAAGATACAAATCCTATATTAGTTTTATCTTTTCCAAATAACAAAATATTAAAACTAACAGCCGTCTTAGTAATATTATTATTACGAATCACATCAAAAGATAAAAGTCCATCATTATTCTCGTTATCAGACATAGTATAAGAAAAATCAATATAATCAAATTTTTCAGTATGTACAGTAGCTTTTTCTTCTATTGGGATCAATTTCCCAATCTTATATTCCTCTGCATTTACCGGAATATATAAACAGAAAAAAAACAAAAACAAACCTATAATAATCATATATTTTTTCATAATGCACCCTCTTTACTATATTTCTCTTTAATATAAAAAGAAATATCATTTTCAGTATTATCCAATCGTTTATATAATATTTCCCTCTCAACATCATCAAAAATATCTTTTAAATATTTACCAGCTGGACGATTTAATAAACTCATAATTTTTTCAGCAGCAATTTGTATTTCACTTCTACTTTTAATAGGTAAACTATTATAAGCTTCTGTAATTTTCCGAATATCTTTCTTTTTTATTTCCCCCGCAACAGAGTTAATATATAACCCATATTGATAAAGAACCATAGGATCCAAGTTATTACAATCCATTACTTTTCTAACATTATCTATCATATCTTTTTCATTCTTTTGAAAAGGATACTTATCAGGGAATCGTAAAATACTCCAAATACCAATTAAACTAACTGTATCAGACTCTAACACATCAGATAAACGAGATAATTCTAGCTCTTGGTCTAATCCTAACTCTAATAATAATTTTATACCATATTTATAATTAGGACTAGTAAAAATTTTATCTAACTCCATTTTCTTTCTATAATAAGATAAATTTTTAAGTAAAAATTTAGTATCAACAATAGCTTTTTTTACTTCATCACTAATAGTAAAATTAAGAATAGTTGCGAAGCGAATAGCTCTTAAAATACGCAAACTATCCTCAAAAAACTTATCATAACTATTCCCAACGGTTCGTATAATATGTTTATCTAAATCACCTCTACCACCTAAATAATCTAATACTTTACCATTCTCATCCATACATAATGTATTAATAGTAAAATCCCTACGTAATAAATCTTCATGTAAATCATTTATATATTGTATCTCAATAGGTCTACGATTATCTACATAAGCAATTTCTTTTCTAAAAGTAGTGATTTCAAAACGAATACCAGAAAAAATAACCGTAACAGATCCATAATCCTCACTAGAAAGACAACTATCTGAAAATATCTCTTTAATTTGCTTAGGAGTAGCATCTGTTGCAATATCAATATCATTAGACTCAATACCTAATAAATAATCTCTTACAAACCCTCCTACAATATAGGCTTTATAAGAATGACTAGTTATTTGCTTCAGAAGCTTTAAGGAAACTTCTAGCATGAAATCATCTCCTATTCTCATTATATCATACTAAAAAGAAAAGGACCTAAATTAGGTCCTTTTTTTACGTAACAATAAATTAGTTTACAGCATCTTTTAATGCAGTTCCTGCTTTGAAGCTAACAGCCTTTCTAGCAGCAATTGTAACTTTTTCACCAGTTCTTGGGTTACGTCCTTCACGAGCAGCTCTTTTTGAAACTGCGAAAGTTCCGAATCCAGCAACAGGTACTTTGTCTCCTTTTGCTAAAGCATTTGAAATTGCTTCAAAAACAGCATCAATAGCTCTTGTAGAGTCAGCTTTAGTTAATCCTGTTTTAGTAGCAACAGCTTCTACTAATTCCACTTTTTTCATTTTAATTTACCTCCCTATGTAAATTAAGCATTATATCATGCTTACACATTAAAATTATCATGTTTTAAAAGAAAAATCAATAATTAAACATGAAATTTCCGAAGTTTTTTATTGATTTCCGTTAAAAGAGCAATAATATGACCTATTGCAAACAAAAGAATTGATAATAAAATACTAATAAACCATATACAAAGCATCAAAGAAAAGTTAAATTCTGTAACTTCACAAGCATTTGAATAATAGAATGAAGTAGCTTTACAAGTAGCAAATAAATTACCAAATATAATCCCTAAGAAAAAACCAACAATAAATATCCCAATAGCAAAAATCTGATAAAAATTAAGTGGATATTCTTTTACTTGATTAGTAACAGATTTCATTTTAGGAAAATCTTTTTTTAAATTAGTAATATCATCAAAAAAATCCATATTACTTATCTCCTTTCTTAGTACTTTTTCTAGTTTTAGATTGAACTTGTTTTTTGACATCTTCTGAAGTATCTATTATTTTATCTTTTACTTCCCTAACACCTTCAACAATTTTATCATCAATATCTGTTTTATCTAAAACTTCTTGTACTTTATCACGTACTTCATTAAAATTACCTTTAGTATTAGAATCTAATTTTTTTTGATCCAAATACTCACGATATAAATATATAAATCTACCAAATAAAACAAGATAAACAAAATCCAAGAAAGAAAGAATAACACCACTAAGTACAATAGTACTAATAAGATTAACTGCTAAAGATAAAACACTAATAATAATAATCGCATTATACATCCATTCATTTGTTAATTCATTAAATGGTGAATAACTTAATTGAAACTCACTCCAAATCCTAGAATCCCTAAATAATGTATGAACTAAATAAATAATAAATAAAAAATTAAGTACAAAATCCAAAACAGTATCCAAAGAAAATGATTGTACTAAAGTCAAAACAGAAGTAGTCATTACAAAGAAATAGACAAAAACTAAAAATACATTCAAATAATTAAAATACTTTTTCCCAATAGAAAACTGTATCAAAATGAAATAAATAAGTACTAAAAAATAAATACTATTATGATTAATAACACTAACAATCAACTCTAATGACAATTGATTATTCGCAAAAGATTGACTAGACAGAACAATCGCTAAAATCGTAATAATAATAGAATTAGAAATCATTTTTCCATTAGAATACCACTTTTCAATAGGTTTATCATTTGTTTTCATTTCATCACTCTCCATAATAATTATAACATCTTTAATCCTAATAGTAACATAGAAATATTCAAAACTTTACAAGAATATGCTATAATAAATTCGATTGGAGGAGTTAGTATGAAATTACCAAATGTAGCCTTAGTAGGAAGACCAAATGTCGGAAAAAGTACTCTATTCAATAAAATAGTTGGTAAACAAATTTCAATTATAGAAGATTCCCCAGGTATCACCAGAGATAGAATCTATCAAGAAGCAAATTACAATAATAAAAGGTTTTATTTGATTGATACAGGTGGAATTGATGCCTCAAAAATGGATTTTAATGCTGAAATAAAAATGCAAGCTGAAATAGCCATTCAAGAAGCCGATGTAGTAGTATTTATAGTAGATGGTAAAGAAGGCCTAACCGCTAATGACTTATTAGTAAGAGACATCCTAAGACAAACAGATAAAAAAGTAATTGTCGCTATAAATAAAATAGATGTAAAAGCTGCTCAAGACAATCTATATGATTTTTACGAATTAGGCTTTGATACTTATATTCCAATTAGTAGTATACATAATACTGGTTTTATAGAATTAATGGATACAATTACCATGAATTTTAAAGAACAAGTAGAAGAAAAAGAAGATAATCGTATTAAATTCTCTATTATTGGAAGACCAAATGTTGGTAAAAGTTCCTTAATGAATGCCCTTCTAAACGAAGAAAGAGTTGTAGTTTCAGATGTTGCTGGTACAACAAGAGATTCTATAGATTCCATCTTAAAATACCATAATGAAGAATTTATTATGATAGATACTGCTGGTATGAGAAAAAAAGGAAAAGTATTTGAATCAGTAGAAAAATATAGTTTATTCCGTTCTTTAAAATCAATAGATAGAAGTGATATATGCTTAGTAGTAATAAATGCCGAAGAAGGAATTAAAGAGCACGATAAACATATCGCGGGTTATGCTATAGAAAGAGGTAAAGGTTTAATATTTGTCGTAAATAAATGGGATACTATAAAAGAAACAACTATTCAAGAATTTGAACAAAAAATGCGTGCAGAATTTCAATTCGCACCATATGCTCCTATTGTATTTCTATCAGCACTTACTAAAAAAAGAATCCATACTTTAATGCCAGAAATATTAAAAGTAAAAGAAAATATTAAAAAAGAAATAAAGACAAGTATTTTAAACGATATAATTCAAGAAGCTTATCAATTAAATATACCACCATCATATAAAGGAAAAAGACTAAAAATATACTTTGCCTCACAAACAGGAATTAATCCCCCTAAATTCACTTTTAGAGTAAACAATAAAGGATTAGTTCATTTCTCATATGAAAGATATTTAGAAAATAAAATAAGAGAAAATTTTGATTTTACAGGGACACCAATTATATTACAATTTAAAAATAGAAATGGAGAAGAATAATGATTATTGGAAATAATAATAACAATAATAATTTTGGTAGTAATAATATACCGCCAAACTATAATTCATCTTTTGAAAAGAGATACAATACCATCGTAGAAGAAGGAAGAAAAAACCAAGATAAAATAAACCAATTTCAAGAAAACAAAGAATTAAATCTATACCATGATGCTACTAATAAAAATGAAATGGCTGATAAAGCATACACCATGCTAAAAGCAAGATTAGATAGTGGTTTAATATCTCTAGAAGAGTTTAATAGAAAATGTCGTGATCTAAGTAAATTTAGACAATAATTAAAAAGACTATTAATATTAGTCTTTTTATGTTATATAATAAAAATAAGAATAGGAGGAAATATGATTTGTCCAAACTGTAAAGAAATAATTGAATATAATAATTCATACTGCAGCAATTGTGGAAAAAGAATAAAAATAAAAAAAGAAGATTATATAGAAAATTATATTGGCAAAAAGTATCAAGAAGTAAAACAGAATGATTTTTCAACATATGCAGCCCTATTAGGACCATTTTATTTAATAAGTAAAAAAATGATAATGAAAGGTATTATCTTAATATCAATCATTTTATTAATAGGCTATTATAATATAAATCTAGCCCTATTAATTAGTATTATTATACACATAATATTAGGATTTCAATTTAATAAGATGTATTTAAAAGATGCCCAAGAAAAAACAGAAGAAATCATAATGAATAATACAAATAAATCTAATACAGAATTACTTGAAATCTGTAAAAAATCTGGAAAGACATCCCCTTCTTTAGCACTAATGCCACTACTATTACTTCTTTTTCTATCATTTTTCTCAAAGAATAATGTAAATAATCTAGAAACAAATATAGTAAGAAATCTCCAAACTTCAAACAATCAATTAAACTACTATATCCCTAAAGAATTTAATCCTGGAAAATACAACAATAATAATTATTATCATGTATCATATTATGATAATAGTAATAATTGTAGTATTACCATTATAACAACCAATAATACTGATATCTACAACAAAATATATTTGCAAAATGATGAGAACACAACAAAAAAACAAGAGATGATTCATAATCATCTCTGGAATAAACAAATTAGTTTCAATGATAATATAACAGTAGATTTAACTACTACCTATCAAAATAAACTATATCATATAAAATACAAATATGTAGGAGAAAAATGTAAAGCATTAACCCAACAATTTGTAACATCCTTAATATTTTCTAAATAAAGAACAATTAGTTCTTTTTTTTTAAGACTGAATATCTTGCACATATGTCATATATTGGTTATATAAATCATTAGTCTGAAAGCGAATTTCTCCCTCTTCCAATACCCAAAAATCTTTTTGTTGAGCTAAAAAAGTTAAAATAGCATTACTAGTATCAAATACATGATCCATTTTTACTTTTGTCCTCTCCAACAACTCTTTTGTCTCAGAAAAATCCTCTTTCATAGAATCACTAAACATTAATTCTCGATATAATTGAACATAATAATCATCTTCTGTATAAATATAAATAAAATTACGAATAGTTTCATCTTCTAAATTTCTCAATAAAACATCTATATTAGTATCAAGAATCTCTTTTTTTTCTTTCAATAGAGCCAAAGAATTTGTAAACTCTGGTCCATCTTTTTGATAATTATCATAAGATAATATAGTTGTTAATTGAGGATCTTGCATTATTTCTAAAGTCTCTTGCAATAAAAGAGCATAGTCATCTAAATAAGATTTAATAGCTGTTTCCACAAAAGCATATTTTCCCCTAGTTTTAATTCCAGTATTAAAACGATCTTTTGTAACATCAAGTTTTGATAAACTAGCAACCTCTTTTTTCAAATCATTTAGTGAAGTAGCATCTCTTATTACCAAAAATCCTACTAATAAAAACATATTTAATATAATAAATAATATACTTAAAAAAACTTTTTTCTTTTTACTCAACATTTGATTTCACCTCTTATATTTGGTAAAACCCCCTACAGTATCTAAATTACTTCATCATCAATTAAACTTTCAATTTTATTCAACACATCTTTGCAGCCCAACTTAGTAACACTAGAAAAAACCACTAAATCATCACCTACTACTAAATCTAATGTATCTAGAATTACTTTTAAATTCTTTTGTTTTTTTACTCCACTTACTTTATCTGCTTTTGTCGCAATCACCGTAACTGGAAGATTATAATACTTTAAAAAATTATACATCATTAAATCATCTTCAGAAGGTTTATGACGAAAATCAATCAATAAAAATACCCTTTTTAAAGAATCTCTTTTTTCCAAATATTCCTCTACCATCATTCCAAATTTATTCTGAGTTTTTTTATCAACAGCCGCATATCCATAACCAGGAACGTCAATAAGATAAAAAGAATTATTAACAGAATAAAAGTTTAAAGTTTGAGTCTTTCCCGGATTAGAAGATGTATGAGCTAAATTTTTACGTCCTAAAATAGAATTAATAAAACTACTTTTTCCCACATTACTTCTTCCAACTAGTAGAAATTCTGGTCTCCCATTATCAGGATACTGACTTCTTCTAGTAGCAATAATATCTAAATTAGCATCTCTAATAACCATATTACCTCTCCTCATTCATTTTTTGTTGATAAAGTATCAACTCATTATCTAAATCCTCAATAACAGCCATTGCTTCATCTAATGATGTTGTCCGTACACCAGAAGCATACTTATGACCACCACCATTATGTTTTTCCGCAATTTGATTCACTTCAGGGCCTCTAGAACGAATAGATATTCGGTATAGATTATTCTTCTTATCTTCCGTAATTGTTACCCATACTAATAACTCTTTTATATAATTAAAATTGTTAATCATATTTCCTGGCGAAGCACTATCAACACCTAATTCATGAAGCAAATCATCACTTATTATTATATATCCTAAATTATTCTCAGTTACAACCATATTTAAAGAAATATATCCTTCTAAACGAACTTCATTTAAAGGACGAAAATATAATTTCTCATAAGCTTTTGCTAAATCAAAAGGATATTCTCTCATATAATCAGCAACTAACTGAAAAGTATCAGGAGTACAACTATTAAATAAAAAACGATTAGAATCAGAAACTAAACCAAGATATAATAATTCAGCAATACCCTCATTACATTTTAATTCCGTTTCCTTAATAATCCTCATAATAATCTCAGCAGTAGAAGTAGCACTCTCATCAACATATTCAATCTGACAAAATTTCTCTATAAAAGGATGATGATCAATTTTAATACTACAAGGATAATCTTCAACTACAGCCGAATCAACTCTCTTACGATCTGGAGTATCACAGACAATTAATAATGCCTGGTCAAACTTCTCAATACGATCCAATTTTCCAATCGAAAGAAATTTAACACTACCTGTCCCAATTGCTAAAACTTTTTTTTCAGGATAAGTAAGCAAAATAGAATCTCTCAAAGCCAATTGACTACATAAAGCATCTGGATCAACACCAACATGTCTTACAATAATAATTGTTGAATATTCTCTAATTTTTTCAATCAAATCATTATACATCTTTCATTTCCTATCTATTAATTAATCTTATAGTCTCCCTAGCAATCATAAGTTCCTCATTAGCAGGGATAACATATACTAAAATACTAGAGTCATCAGTACTAAGTTTTTGAAACTCTCCTCTTTTTTGGTTACTATCTAAATCAATTTTAACCCCTAAACAAGCTAATTTTTCACAAATATCCTTACGAATTTCACTATTATTTTCTCCAACTCCTGCCGTAAAAACAATCGCATCAACACCTTCTAATAATACATAATATTGGGCAATATAATCAACTATTCTACGAACATATTTATTTCTTGTTATAATAGCTTTTTCATCCCTATTTTGACACGCTACTACAATATCACGCAAATCATTACTACATTCACTTAATCCTAATACACCACTATTTTTATTTAAATCATCAATTACTTCACTAGCATTTTTACCCTCTTTTTCCATAACAAATGGAATAATAGAAGGATCTACATCTCCACTTCTAGTTCCCATCATAATACCAGATAAAGGTGTGAATCCCATCGAAGTATCAACACACTTCATATCTCTAATAGCACAAATACTACCACCATTACCAATATGACAACTAATAAGCTTAAAAGAATCTCTACCTAATATCTCTTTCATAGCCATAGCAATATATTTATGACTAGTACCATGAAAACCAAATTTACGAATTCCATAATCTTTATACCAACGATAAGGAACACCATATAAAAAAGCTTCTTCTTTCATAGTTTGATGAAATGCTGTATCAAACACCCCAACAGCTTTAACATCAGGTAAAACCTCTTTAAAGGCTTCTATCCCCATAACTGCTCCTGGATTATGTAATGGTGCAAAAGACTTAATTTCATCCAAATTAGCAAGCACTTTATCATCTAATAAAACACTTTCCTTATAACGATCCAACCCATGAACAATACGATGTCCTATTCCTTGAATCTCATCGATAGAATGAATAATCTCTAAAGCAAGCAATTTATCAATTAATAACTTAACTGCTTCTGTATGAGATGGAATATCTATTTTCTCATCAATAACTTGATCAGAATATTTAATTTGATAACAAGCTCCATCCATGCCAATTCTTTCAAATAAACCTGTAGCAATTACAGATTCATCCTTCATTTCAAACAATGAAAACTTTAAAGAACTACTACCCGCATTAATTGAAATAACTTTCATAGAAACTCCTCCATATAAAAATCTATCATTAATATTATACTATATTAATGATAGAAAAAAAAGTTCTAATTCAAGAACTCTTATATTGACTAAATGAGAACCCACAAGAAGGACAATAACGATAATCCTTCGCAGCTCTTCCACAAATAGGGCAATAATGAATATCAGATGAGATAGGTTGATCATACACCATTTTTCCCTCTTCATCATTTTTTATAATTCCCTCTTTTATATGATTACATAAATTTTGCTGAATAGTTGATACCCTATTAACAGTTTTAAAACAATTAACCACCATAATAATATCAAAAATAAAAAATAACCAGATATAGAAAAGACTATTCTGAGCAACAGCACAAAATATAAATGTATCAAATAAAGTATGAAAAATAGCAGGTACAATAATACTTAAAACCATATTTCTAAAACAAACATCATTCTTCCGATTAAGAGAAGCTATCTTAGCTTGAGCAAAAAAATACCCCATTAAAACAGCAAAACAAGTATGCCCAGGAATAGAAATAATAGCTCTCATAAAAGCATTATCATATCCATTCATAAATACATATAATATATTTTCAACACAAGCAAATCCTAAAGATGCAAAAACAGCATAAACAATAATATCATAAACCTCATCAAACGCTTTATTATCATATCCTATATACTTAGTAATAAGCCATTTAAAGCCTTCTTCTACTAGAGCTACCGATATAAAGGTATTAATAAAAGTAATTAAAAAATCACCTTGTGTTGTTGAAAAGAAAAGATCCAAGAATAACTCCACTATTATTACCGGAATAGCACTAAAAAAGCCAAAAATAAAAATCTTTGTCAATAACTCAGTAGGCTCTTTATTAACATCTTTTTTATAAATATAATAACACAAAACAGCTACTGGTAATACAGCTGCTATCAGCAATGAACTCATATAAACTCTCCAATATCTAAAACCATTAAACAATAGGAAATAAAAAAAGTCAAGGTTATTCACCTTGAACAATTTCATATGTATCTTTAATAATCATTAGCTCTTCATTAGTTGGAACAACCCAAACTGGAATAGAAGAATCCTTAGCACTAACCAATCCTTCATTTTGATCTCTATAGCTAGCAATTTTATCATTCAGACTAGCATCAATCTTAAGTCCCAAAGGAGCTAAACGACGAATAACATCTGCACGTGTCTCAATACCATTTTCTCCAACACCAGCCGTAAAGACAATAGCATCTACTTTTCCTTCTAATTCAATATAATAATCTGCAATATATTTAGCAATTCTATCATTAAACATATTCAAAGCTAAAATAGCTCTATCATCATCACTAGCCGCAGCTTGTTCAACATCACGGCAATCACTAAATCCACAAACACCTAAAAGACCACTATTCTTATTCAAATCATTTGTAACATCAGCAATTGTTTTTCCAGCTTCTTTACAAATATATTCTAATATAGATGAATCAATAGAACCAGAACGAGTTCCCATCATCAATCCATCAAGTGGAGTTAATCCCATAGTAGTATCATAACATTTTCCTTCTTTAATCGCACTAATACTTGCCCCACTACCAATATGACAAACAATTAGATTAACATTATCACGACCCAATTTATTTTTCATAACAGAAGTAATATATTTATGACTAGTACCATGGAATCCATATTTACGAACTCCATATTTTAAATACCATTCATAAGGAACTGGATAAATATAATTCTCTTTAGGCATAGTTTGATGAAATGCCGTATCATAAACAGCAACCATAGGAACATTAGGCAAAGCTTCCTTTAAAGCTTGAATACCCGCTAAATTACCACGATGATGAAGAGGAGCAAACTTTGTCATATCAACAATATCTTGAATTACTTCATCAGTAATCAATACAGAATCTTTATATTTTTCAGCTCCATGAACAACTCTATGACCAACACCTTTAATCTCATCTAAAGATTCAACAGCATGATGATCTAATAATTCATCAATTAAAACTTGTACAGCTTCATTATGATTTTTTAAAAACTTAGCGCCTTTAATCTTCTCTCCATTAATTTTAGTTGTCCAGAAAGTATCTTCCAAACCAATCTTTTCAATATACCCACTAATAATAGTTTTCTCCTCTGGCATCTCAAATAATGAATACTTTAAAGAACTACTACCAGCATTTACACACAATAATTTCATAAATAACCTCTCCTTCTTAACACCAATATATTATCAAATAATACTAAAAAATTCAATAAAAATCAACCTTTACAACAAATCTTGAAACAAACCTTCATCATCACAAGTTACAATAAAATCAGTAACTGATTGAACAGCCTCATTAATATATTTTTGATAATCAAACTTCTCTTCTTCAGCTACCACAACATCTAATCGAGGATTAATAACTGGATGTTTAGGTACAAAAACAGTACAACAATCTTCATATGGAATAATACTAATATCATAAGTATCTATTTTTCTAGCAATATCCATAATCTCCAATTTATCAAAACAAGCAAGTGGTCTAATAACTGGAATGGAAGTAACTTGATTAATAACTCTCATACTTGTAAGTGTTTGACTAGCAACCTGTCCAATACTCTCACCATTAACTATAACAGCACCTTGATAAACATCAACCAGTTTTTCCATAATTCGATACATCATACGTCTCATAATGGTAATAACATAATCTTCTCGACAATTCTTATATATTTCTTCTTGAATAGGTGTAAAATTAACCACATGTAAAGTAATTAAAGAACAATAACTTGCTAATTTTTTAGATAATTGTAAAACCTTATTACGAGCTTCTATACTAGTATGAGGCATTGCCTCAAAATAAACCGCATCTAAACTCATTCCTCTTTTAAGAGCTAAATATCCCGCAACCGGAGAATCAATGCCACCTGAAAGCATCAATAACCCTTTAGGTTGAGTACCTACTGGATATCCTCCACATCCAGAATATGATTGATAATAAATAAAACTTTCAGTCTCTCTTATTTCAACTTTTATCCATAAATCAGGATTATGTACATCAACCCTAATATTAGGAATATTTTTTAACAAAAGACCACCTAAAACTCGATTATAATCTTGACTATGAATAGAAAAAGACTTATCACTTCTCTTAGTTTCTATTTTAAAAGTAGAAAAATTCTCTTTTTTAATACATTCTAATAATGTACTTTGAATAACAGAATCATCAGTAGCAACAATATAAGCAATATGATAAGAATGAATTCCAAAAGTCCTATCAATAACCTTTTTAATAGAATCCAAATCCTTTTCTAAAAACTCTATATACATACGAGCTCTATCTTTATGAATCTTAACTTCATAATTTCTTAATGAATCTGAAATATTTCGATATAAAGTCTGAATAAAAAAATTACGATTAGCCTTCTTAGTAGATAATTCCCCATATTTTATTAAAATAACACGTCTCATACAGCTTCCTCCAACATGCATAGTTTATCATAAATATCAAAAAAAAATAAGTCAAAAGACTTATTTTGCTGAATATTCTTTACGAGTACGATAAAAAGTATTAGAAACAACCGTACAAATTCCAGGTTTAATATCAGAAATTCTATAATAAGAATTACTATATAACTTATTATATGAATATAAGAAAGCACCATCTTCTAAATAATTAGGAAAAATAGTAGAGCCATCAGCACTTTGACAATTATATAAAACTGCTTCATCTACAGTATCTCCTTCTGGTCTTTCCAAACTCCAATCAGATACCTCATAAATAACTGCACTTTTTAAATTAGTAGATCTAACTTTAGAAATCAAAAAATTATCACACTTCAAAGTAACATATCTTTCTGATAGTTGAACAGTTTCCACTTTAGATTCTAAATAATCACAATTTCCATCTGAAAAAGGACTTTTAACATTTTTAAGAAAACCTTGATCAATTACTTCTTGCATATAAACCAAATTAGAATTTCGATATGAATCTAAATTAGTATAAACAGCTTTATTAAAAGATACTGGTATCTCTTTAAACTTTTCAAGTTTCTTAGGAGAAACTCCTTCTAATGTAGTATACATAAAGAAAGCAACTACTCCAAGTAATAACACTATAATCGTTAATCCTTCAAATTTACCAAAACCATAATTATTTTTCATAAACACCCATCAACTTTCTATATATATTATCATCTACCAATGAAATAGATTTAATTGCAATATCCAAAGCCTCTTTATATTTTCCCTTAGAAAACGCCTTTTCAGCATCCATTAAAGCTTTATCTACTTCATTATATTTATAACGAAAACGATTTCCATAAACAACTGCTTTTTCAGCCAACTGAGCAGTCTTAATCATATCCATAGTAGTATTATATAACTTTAATACCAAATCTCTAGCCGTATCAACTCTAGTATTTAATACTTTAATAACAATTGGTTTTTTGTTTAACTCTTTCTCAACTTCATCAATAGCCTCATTAGCTTCCTCTAATTGAACATAATACTGATCAGTAATAACAGGTAATTTATAATGACGCATCTTATCTTTGCAAGTTTTCAAAAATCCTTTAATCTCAACTAATTGTTCACGAGCCCTAACTTCATCATCATACATATTTCCTAAAGATTTTAAAGCCTGATCAAAATCCGCTTCCATATTAGTTAAACGATTAGATAAGTTTTCAACTTCCTCATTTAACACCGAAAAAGGACTAGATTTAGCTTCTTCTTTACCCTTAGTTTTCTTATAATCATCATTAATCATTACTAAAGTACGATTCACTTCATGAATAATCTCCACATCATCTTCATTTAAATCATACATATTTTTAATATCATCTAATTGATTATAAACATCATTAACTAAATCATTTGTCTTATCCAAACGCTTTTTAAAGTCAACAACAGATTCTTCATAAACTTTACGACATAAACGTTCTTTTTCAAAATCTACAAATAATGAATCATAATACTCTAACATAGTCTTTAAATCAAACATAGAGTTTTCCAAATTAAGTATTTTGACTTTATCTAAAATCTTCTCTATATTCTTTTTAGACTCTTCAATATTATAATCAATATTTAAATAATCTAATACATATCCCTCATCAATCATTTCTTTATGAAGACGTTGTATTTCATTCATACGATTAGGAATCACTTTATTGGCCATTAATAACACATCTGGTAATTCACTAATAATAATCTCCATATGATCAATCATCGCATCTAAAGCCTTACATATTTGTACAACTTCACTATATTCATTAGATTCCATTACTTTTTCAAAATCTAAAAATCTCTTCTCAATATTTTCAAGTTGCAGTTCAACAGCTTCTTGCATAAAATCAAATAATTCACGATGTTCTTGGAATTCCCTATTTAAAGTACGATATTTAGTCTTTAACTTTGTAACAATCGTCCTATATTTTTCTTCACTTAAAGTAATATCTTTAATCTCTTCTAATAAATGCTCCGCAGCTTCCCTTACTTTATATATCTCAATCTCTACAGAAGCAATCCGATAACCACAAGACTTATAATCTCTTTTATCAACAAATATATCTAAATCAATTAACATATCATCAATAATTGTTAATCTACGTTCTTTTATATCATTAAAACGATCTTGCCATTTATTATACTTCTCTTCCATCTTATCATTTTTAATAATAGGCTCAATCTTAGATAACTCCACTAAAACAGGTGTAGAAGCCACCATATTACGTTGAATTTCCAAATTCTTAACTTTACTTCTATAATATTTTAATTCAGCTCTTTTAACAAAGTGAAGAATAACAATAACAATAATAAAGGCAATAATAAAACTAGAACCAATAATTAAAAATTGTCCTTGCATAACTTCACCTCTATTCTACTTTTCATTTTATCACAAATGTCTACCATATTTCCACCTTTTACGAAAATATTATATTATTTTTATATATATCAACAAATTCTTGACATATAATCAATTTTAACATATAATTAATAATGCAATTTCCTTGAAACAGCAGGTTTAGAATAAATTAATGTGTTTTTCATTAAAAGTAGCGATTATAGGCTGTTTAGTGAAAGAAAAACTCCCTAATTTATGGCTAAACTATTCAAGACATTGTAATCTAAAGAAAGGAGATTAAATTTATGGCAAGATATACAGGACCAAGTTACAAACAAGCACGTCGTGTTGGATTCTCAATTGGTGAAACAGGAAAAGAAATCGCACGTCGTCCATACGGACCAGGACAACATGGTCAAGCTCGTAAAGGAAAATTATCAGATTATGGATCTCAATTAAAAGAAAAACAAAAAGTACGTTTCATGTATGGCTTAAACGAAAGACAATTTAGAAATACTTTCGAAAAAGCATCTAAAATGAAAGGTATTCAAGGTACAAATTTCTTAAGATTATTAGAGTCTAGATTAGATAATTTAGCATTCCGTATTGGTTTTGCTTCAACTCGTCGTGGTGCTAGACAATTAGTTAACCATGGACATGTTACTGTAAATGGTAAGAAAGTTGATATTCCATCATACAGATGTAAACCAGGAGATATTATTTCTCTAAAAGAAGATGACAAAAACTTAAAAGTAGTTGAAGAAGCTTTATCAAAAGTAACTAAAAGAGTTGAATTTATTACTTATGATGAAGGTAAAAAAGAAGCTACTTATGTGCGTTTACCTGAAAGAAATGAATTAAATGCTGATATTAACGAAGCATTAATCGTTGAATTCTATAACAAATAAAAGAATCTAAAAAGATTCTTTTTTATATTTCAAATTCCTCATACTGACAATTATCAATTCTACCATCTAACATAGGTCCTTTTAAAGGACTTTTTTTTATTAAATAACGTAATGCCCTATAAGGAGAACCATGTGTAACAATCAAAATAGTCTCTTCAGAATGTTTAGAAATAATATAATCTAAGAAAGACTTGCATCTATCAAAAACATCATGGATAGGTTCTATCCCAAAATCACTACGATTTAATGTATAATTCCAAAATTGATATTCATTATAATCTATATCAAGACGCCCCTCTAATTCCCCAAAATTTCTTTCAACTAACCTTTTATCAGGAATAGTTTCACAAACATCCCC
>JAEEGL012065434.1_pt1 | contig 19476 bp, 15 predicted proteins | sample 9134231 | NCBI WGS metagenome assembly JAEEGL01 (sample SAMN16246548, study PRJNA631951) | gut metagenome | biome: gut microbiome; feature: rumen; material: fiber-attached | host: Bos | place: Iran: Karaj | collected 2018-10
GGAGGCAGCTAAGATACTTTGGAAACTTGTTAATAAGTACATGGAAAATGAAACCCCGTGGAGCAGGTTCAAGCTTGAGTACAACAGGGATTGGCTTGAGACATACGGGGAGAACTTGGAGCATTTGAAGCGCTGACAGGCGCCGTGTTATTTAAGCCCGGCTGATGCCCCACTTGAGCCCGGGACATCTTGATGAGACTATCTGCTGATGGTATAAAAGTGCCTCATATCCTTTGAAGATTGAATCGTTAAGAAGCGAATACGGATAGAGCCTGAAATTGCGCTTACCCTGTCTGGAGCTTTTGTTAAATACCAATTCGGCACAGGGGTTCTCAATCCGTACTGCTGAAGTCCCGGAAGGACCGCTTGTCTTAACAAGGTCAACGCTTACAAGAAGTCCCGTATTCTTGTCTATACCGGTTTGTCCTGAGAGCAGATTTCCAAGGGAATAGATAACGAATGTCTTGCCGTTGTTTCTGTATTCCACAGGTTCAACAACGTGAGGATGAGTGCCGATAATAAGGCCGACGCCTAAGCTTGCAAGATAATCTGCGATCCTTTCCTGCTCCGGAAAAACACCGAGATAGTATTCAGCGCCCCAATGCATGGCAACTATAATGAGATCCACCTTGTCTTTGACACGCATTATGTCTTCATATGCTTTCTCATCTGAATAGACATTGTTGTAGTGTTCTTTTCCGGGAGGTGTTTCCAGCAGATTGGTCCACATTGTATAGGATAAGAATGCGTATCTTATACCGTTAATCTCATGAACCGCTGATGTCGATTTCTCCCTTTCTTCAAATGATGCCCACTGTCCCGCATGAACAACACGGTCATTATGTTTATTCCAGTAATCTGTCGAGCTTAATACCCCCTCTTCGCCCATGTCCATTACGTGATTATTGGAAAGGCTTACGAGGTTGAAGCCTGCATCGATAAATGCATCTCCGGTCTCGTGAGGAGAATTGAATCTCGGGTATTCGCTAAGACCTAATTCCTTCCCGCCGAGAATGCTCTCCTGGTTGTAGTATGCAAGGTCAAATGACGAGGCTATAGGCTTTATGTACTGAAGCATAGGTCTGAAGTCATATCTTCCGTCTGACGTTAAGGCATCGTTATAAACAGCTTCGTGTATTATCACGTCGCCTGCCATTAATAATCTGACTTTGTTGGTCTCATTTCCTGTCACTGGATTACCTGTTTCTGAGGGTGGTTTTTCTCGAGCGTTCTGTGGATGAAATAATCATCCAATACCCAGTCTGTCATCTCGCCGAACATCGGCTCACCGCAGGTGATCTGTGTCGTTATACCCGGAGCGAAGTTGCACTCTATGAGTACCGGATCCAGGTCTTCATCAATGGAGAAGTCCCAGCCTATTATTTTGAAGTGGGGAAGCTTCTTATGAAGCGTACCTGCAAGCGATATCATTCTGTCAAATGAGGGGATGGTGAAGCCCTTCTTGTAAAGCCCCAGTTCCTCCGCGTCATACCAATTTGCATCGTGATCCCTAATCCTGGTCTCGACGGTTCCGTCTTTATTAATGCCAGCGTCGTAGCCGCCCTTTTCGAAGGAGATGTTCTTCTGCCCGCTTACGCCTATCCTCAAGGTCATGTTAGTGACGTAAATCCTGCTTTCAAGGAACAGCGTAACGACCCTTATGGTGTTGACCGTATCGGGGCAAAGTGCTGCCAGAAGAGGGTGCTGCAGGATCTTCTCCTGGATCATGTAATTGGTGCCGGTGCTGTCCATGATGCTGCCTATGGCTTCCCGGGTTCTGTTGCTTTCATCGATGACGCTGATGCCTCGTCCTCTTGAGGTGTATGAAGCAGGCTTAACGTAGAGCGTCGCTTCAGACTTCATGCAAAGATCAATGGCCTCGTCGCGGCTTATGTTATTCATATCGATATCGTAGAATTCGCCTGATATCGAACGGCAGACCGTCTTCGCCTGCTTGGCGTCCCTGAACATAATGTCCTGATAGCTTTTATCCTTGATGGCGTTGCTGTACAGAAGGTTATTAAGATACGGAAGCAGTTCGCAATAATAGAAATCGTGGGGAATGAACCTCGGGTCTATAATGCCGTCCCTTGCGCCGTCGTATTCAAAGAAGAACTTATCGGGCTTTCTGCCGTATTTGCTCCAATAAGGAAGGATAATTTCCTCATACTCCTTATCGCTTATATGGCGGTAATCCATAAGCTTTAAACAGTCCTGTATCTCTCTTCTCAAGGCGTCGGAGAGCCAGGCCTTACGGGCTTCATACGTGTCATTAAGTGATGCCAGATACTTCTGTTCAAGATTCATAACCGGTTCCGTCCTATGTTTATGTTGTAGAAGGGAAAACAGGAATACCCTTCCTGTAATCCTGGTTTTTCTTCATATGCGCAAGCTTATAAATCTCAGAAAAAACAACAGAGCGTCCGACAGGATTCAAGAACCAGTTATCAGGGGTGGTATTAGGTCCGTAGGCAGGGATGAATATTGTCTTAGCATTCGAGAAGCCTTTGACATTCTCCATAATCAACCTGGTTCTCGGAATATGGAACCCGCCCGTTATTATACCCACATTAAATGGCGGAGATCCTTCCGGACGTTCCTTATCTATCGATTCCAGAATGTTGGATGAGAACGTAAGATTCTGATAGGTATTATTGGCTCTGTTTTCCAGAATGAAGTCCGTTACGGGAACACCGTTTTGCTTCAGATAATATGCCATAAATTCAGCTTCTGTACCGATGCCGCTCTTATGAGGGTTACCGCCGCTTACTATGAAACGGACTCCCGGGTGGGACTTGCTGATCTCAAGAGCGCGTTCGGCTCTGTATTCACAGTTGTTGCTGCCAAGTACCAGAATGAAATCCAACGGCTTATCAAGATCCGGAGGATTACCGAATACCAGTCTGTTGATGTAAGGCAGATTCTCTTTCTGCTCTTCCGGATGCGCCTCGAATCTGTCTACGGCGCGTTCAACTTCGCGTGAAAGGTCATATGCCAGAAAGTCAATCTTCTCATCGGCTGTCGTTCCATTCGATAAAGAACAGAAACAGTTGATCTTCTTCTTGTGAAGATCGATTACGGTCCTAAAGTAGTCGGGAACATACTTGGTTGACAGTGAGTCTTCGTTTCTTTGAATGTAGCTTAACATCGTCAGGGAAGATGTGACTACGCCCCCGGCGAACGGCAGGAATCGGTAATTAAACAACCTGTCTTCACCGAAAGCCAGAGATTCGTCGAAGCGGATATGGTGCTCTTCGATAAGACTTCTTCTGTAAAACTTGTTGCAGTTGGAGTAGATAAGAAGCTTGCGTGTGCGGATATATTCATCGGCAAAGTCAGAGACGGTGGGGAATACGTGGTCAGGAACAGACCATAGCTCCTTCTCTCCTGATAAGTACGTTCTCTCGATGCCGAATATATAAAGATCTGTCCTGCTTGAGATAAGCTTCAGACCTTCCTTCAGAAATCCGGTTCTGATGCAGTCATCACAATCGAGGAATGTCACGAACTCACCTGCCGCATTATCAAGGCCGGCATTACGAGCTCCCGAAGAACCCTTGTGAGATGATAGGACGATCTTAAGCTTATCCCGGTTCTGAAATTCTGCGAGTATATCTTTGGTTCCGTCATCGGAACCGTCGTCTATAACGATCAGCTCGACGCAGTCCGGGATGTCTTTCAAAACAGAATTCAGACACTCCCTGACATACGACTCGCAGTTATAAGTCGGAATAATGATTGATAGTGTTATTTCCTCGCTGCTCACTTGCTACCTAAAGCTTTAGTGATGGAATCAACGTCAGGAAGATCGACTCCTACTTTCTTCTCAACAGCATTGATGGCGTCGTTAGCTGTCTTCTTAGCAGTAGTGTCCTTGGAAACTTTCTCCAAAGCGTCCTGTGCAATATCTTTTGCCTTATTGATGTCGATATCCATAAAAACCTCCAAAAACCATTAGTACAAATATTCTACCACTACGATGAGATAACTGTGTCTCATTCAGCAATTTCGGCATCTATATTACAAGGAAAGAAGCAAAATAAAAATTCACTATTCGTTAATCCTAATAAGACCACGCTCGTTTTAAAATATTCTTGATGGGCCCTAAACGTGCCCTGAAAGAATAGTTTAAGAGGTAGTTATGGTAGTAACCGAGTATGTAGTTCAGAATTGGGCATTGTTACTCGTCCTGTTGGGATTCACGGTATCCTTAATATCTACTGTCTTTCTGGAGAATAAGGTCGTCATGCGCATGTATGCTCTTATTGTGCAGGTGCTTCTTCTCTCTATAATTGTGTTTATCGAGTTCTATCTTACGGATTCAGTCGAATACCGGTCTGTAAGAGCCGTTCTGATAGCATTGAGATATAGTGCTACGCCGATTCTTGTTGCACAAATAATCTTCACGATCATCAAGAAGCAGAGATGGTATGTATTTATACCGGCCATGTTGCTTGTGGCTATCGACTTCCTGTCGCTGCCGACCGGCATTGTCTTCTATCTTGACGACACCGGTAAGATGCAGCGCGGACCTTTAGGCTTGCTTCCGTATATCATGGTTGGCTTCTACTGTGTATGGCTGCTCGCTCTCATGATCCGTCACAGTTCGAGACAGTCTTCTGAGAGAGTGCCTATCTTCTACTTCTGCTTCGCATTCTTCTCGGGAATCGTTATGCCGTTCCTAATTGGCAAGGAGTACGCTCAGTTGTTCTGTACTACGATTGCCATCTCGATGTTTGTATATTATGTTTTCTCGATTCTTCAGGTCACCAAGAGAGATTCGCTCACGGGGCTTCTTAACCGTCAGGCCTGCTACTCTGATATTGCGACCGACCCCGAAGAAATCAGCGCTCTCGTATCAATCGACATGAACGGACTTAAGATCATTAACGATACGGAAGGACATACGGCAGGTGACTTGGCGATATCGACTATAGCTTCCTGCTTCCTTCGTGCAGTTAAGCGTAAGCAGCTGGTATACAGAGTCGGAGGCGATGAATTCGTAGTCGTTTGCCGCAAGGTTTCCGAAGATGAAGTTATTAATCTTACCAAGCGCATTCATGAAGAGGTAAACGCTACCAAATACAGCTGTTCCATCGGATACAGTTATTCCCCTGACGGCAAGAAGTCTATCGATGAACTTCTTAGTGAATCCGATGCGAATATGTACACAGAGAAGCAGCTTTACTACAAAGAGAATAAGAAGTCTTCAAGACCATAGTTTATCTGTTATATAGAAACCTCTGCTGCTTGGGTGTCTTACCCTTCCACTCTTTGTATGCCTTAATAAAATGGCTGCTGTCGAAGAACCCGGTCTGAGACGCTATATACGATATGTCGTAATTGGTATGCATCAGCAATTCATCAGCTTTATGAAGGCGGATATAGTTTATGTATTCCTTGCAGGAACGGCCGTAATTATCCCTGAACAGCCTCGCGAAGTGAGAATAACTTAAGTGGCACTTCTCCGCGAGATCGGCTATCTCCAGCTTCTCTGATGAATGCATGTCTATGTATTCGAGAATACGGTAGAAAGATAAAGACACATCACTTTGCTTGTTGTCCTTCACCGGTATGGTCTTGTCACACATGCGTGCGATGTAGATGAGGATGCCTATGATGTCGGACTGCATCTTAAAGGTATGAAGTATATCCCTTGAAGTATATTCGCTTACTGCGGAAATAACGGAGTCCGATATGTCCGATGCGTTTTTTACAATAAGACAGTAGTCCTGATCCGAGCCTCTGGATACGAAGTAATCGTACATCTTCTGGACATAGGCCTCAGGTATGCCGATCGTATGGATATCGAATTTGATTACTGCATAATCTACGTCTTCTCCAGTATCGTTATCCACGCGGGTAATCTCATGAAGCTGAAGAGGATAGATATAGCATATATCGCCGGGTTCAAGGACGAAGCTGTAGTCGTTACAAATCAATTTGATCCGGCCGCTTTTGATGTACAGGATCTCAGAGTAATAATGCCAGTGCTTTGGAGACTTCACTGACGAGGTATAGAAGATGTCGTAAGGTGTGTCCTGACGGTCGATGTATTCAAACAATTCCATAGCGATGATAGGTTTTTACAATTTTTTGAACAATTCTTAACACATTTATATCAGAAGATTGTGGAGAATGAAAGCATGAACAAGATGCTTATTAACAACAACTGGACTATGCGAAGAACAGATTCTGACAGGAAGCTTGCTGCGACCGTTCCGGGATCTGTTTACGGCGATCTTCTTAACAACCATGAGATGGAGAATCCATTCTGGAAGGACAACGAGATCGAAGCTCTTAAGCTGATGGACTTTGACTATGAATATGAGACCTCGTTCGATGCGGATGAGAAGTTTCTTAATAGTACTGAGACGATCATCAGATTCGAAGGCCTTGATACCCTCGCGGATGTCTATCTTAACGAGAAGCACATCATTACCGCGAACAACATGCACAGAACATGGGAGCATGAGGTGAAGGCTCTTCTTAAGAAGGAGGGAAACACTTTAAGAGTGGTTTTCCACTCACCAACCAAGTTCATCGCGGAGGCGTTCTCTAAGGCTCCCACACTTGGCACAGAAGACTGCATGAATGGCTTCGTCCATATCCGTAAGGCGCACTGCATGTTCGGCTGGGACTGGGGAGCTCACCTTCCGGACATGGGCATTATGCGGGATGTATCGCTCATCGCTTTCGACACAGTAAGGCTCAACTCCATTAACTTCATCCAGCACCACGGCGAAAAGCTTCTGCTCGAGATAAACCCCGAGTACGATGTCTTGGATGACAGCAAAGAGATTACCGTGGAATATGAGGTCATAGATCCTGACGGTACTACTCTTACTTACAAGGGACAGGATAACAAGATATCGATAGACCCTGATAACCGCTGGTGGCCGAGAGGTTACGGCAAGCAGAATCTATACACCGTTACCGTTAACATCTATGACGGTGACACTTTACTTGATTCAATGACCAAGCGTGTCGGTATGAGATCGATCACTATGGACAGAACACCCGATAAGTGGGGAGAGAAGTTCTGTGTATGCGTGAACGGAATTAATATTTTCGCTATGGGTGCAGATTACATCCCTGAGGATCACCTTCTCGGCAGAGTTACACCCGAGACAACAAGGAAGCTTCTGGAGAAAGCGTTGTTCGCGAACTTCAATTCCATAAGAGTATGGGGCGGCGGCTACTATCCTGACGACTGGTTCTACGACTTATGTGATGAGATGGGAATCATCGTCTGGCAGGACTTCATGTTCGCGTGCGCAGTATACGATCTGACACCTGAGTTCGAAGCGAATATCAGAGCTGAATTTAGAGACAACATCATAAGATTAAGACACCACGCTTCGCTCGGACTTATGTGCGGTAATAACGAGATGGAGCAGTTCGTTAAGGAAGGCGTCTGGGTAAGCAAACCGAGTGAGGTTGAAGATTACACCAGAATGTACGAACAGATCCTTCCTGAGATGATGAAGGAAATAGCTCCGCAGGTTTTCTACTGGCCTGCAAGTCCATCATCCGGCGGAGGCTTTGATGAGCCTCAGGATGAGAACAGGGGAGATGTTCACTACTGGGATGTATGGCATGGCAACAAGCCTTTCTCAGAATATCGAAAGTTCCATTTCAGATATCTGTCAGAGTTCGGATTCCAGTCTTTCCCGTCAGTAAAGACAGTTGAGACTTTTACCGACGATGAGCATGATAAGAATATCTTCTCCTACATCATGGAGAGGCATCAGCGTAACGGTTCTGCCAACGGCAAGATAATGAATTACATGCAGCAGACCTACAGGTATCCGACGGATTTTGACACGCTGATCTACGCATCACAGTTGCTTCAGGCAGATGCGATCCGTTACGGAGTTGAACACTTCAGAAGAAACCGTAATGACGACAGATGCATGGGTGCGGTTTACTGGCAGTTTAACGATTGCTGGCCGGTCGCTTCCTGGTCCAGTGTCGACTACGAAGGAAGACTTAAAGCACTTCATTATTATGCGAGACGCTTCTTCGCTCCGGTAATGATCTCGTGTGAAGAAGAAGGAATGCTTGGAAGCGGTCAGGAGTTGGTAAGACTCCCGTTCGAGTTTAGTAAGTCCATCAGACTCTGCGTAACTAATGAGTCTTTGGAAGACAAGGAAGTAGAGATCAGCTGGCAGATAAGAGACAGTAAAGCGATTGTTCTTAAGTCTTCCAAGATCACGAAGATAGTTCCTAAGCAAACTTCTCTGTGGCTTGATAAGGAAGAACTGCCGAAGATTGATATCTATAACGAATATGTAAGTTACCAGGCATCGATCGAAGATGAGGTAATCTCAGAAGGAACGGTTATCTTCTCACTGCCGAAGTACTTCAGATTCATAGATCCAAATCTAAGTTATGAAGTCGACGGCAATAAGATCACGATACATGCAGAAAGTTTTGCCAAGAGTGTCGAGATAAGAAACGATAACGACGATCTTATCCTTACAGATAATTTCTTCGACATGAACGCAGGAACGAAGACCGTTGAAGTTCTAAACGGTGAGATAACGAGCTTAAGACTTAGAAGTGTATACGACATAAACTAAGGAGGTCCATATGAACAGTAAGTACATTATCGATACAGTAGAGAATAAGACATTCATGAAGGAACTTACGGAAGACCTTCTTAAGTTCGGACATGAGTTCCCGGCCCCTACAGGCTCATCTTACTATCTTGGTGACGACGGCACGCCTTGGACAGACAGGGCTCGCGAGACTTGGATAACATGCCGTATGGCACATGTATACAGTATCGGTTCCATCTTAGGCCACGAGGGCTCAGAAGACTTGATCGATCAGGCTCTTAAAGGCATACGAGGCGAGCTTCACGATGATGTAAACGGCGGATGGTATCCGGGAATAACAGCTGACGGCAAGATCCTTCCCAACAAGCAGTGCTACGCACATGCTTTCGTAATTCTTGCGGCAAGCTCCGCTTTACTTGCAGGAAGACAGGGAGCTTCTGAACTTCTTAAGGAAGCACTGGACCTTTACGACAAGAGATTCTGGAACGATGACGAAGGATTATCCTGCGATACATGGAACACTGAGTTTACCGTGTGTGATCCTTACAGAGGTCTTAATGCAAACATGCATACAGTTGAAGCTTTTCTCGCTGTAGCAGATGTTACCGGAAATGAGCTTTACAGAGAGCGTGCAGGCAGGATAATCGATCACGTAATCACATGGGCGAAGAACAACAGCTGGAGAATCCCCGAGCATTTCACAAGTGATTGGGAAGCTGATCTTGAGTGCAACAAAGACAGGCCCGCAGATCAGTTCAAGCCCTACGGTGCGACTCCCGGTCACGGCATAGAATGGGCAAGACTTATAACCCAGTGGGCAACTTCAACTTACGAAGATAGGGGAGAGGCTAAGAAGTACATAGATGCCGCAGCAAACCTGTTCAACCGTGCGATAAGTGACGCATGGAACTCGGACGGCGCGCCCGGAATTGTTTATACAACTGACTGGGAAGGCAAGCCTGTTGTTCATGACAGAATGCATTGGACTTTGGCAGAAGCGATCAACACATCTGCTGTTCTTTACAGAGCAACAGGTGAGATTAAGTATGCTGATATGTATTCTGAGTTTATGCAGTACCTGGACGAGAAAGTGTTAGATCACAAGAACGGTTCCTGGTTCCATCAGCTCGACCGTGAGAACAACGTGATCGGCACTGTATGGCCGGGCAAATCCGACATCTACCACGCATTGCAGTCCACATTGATCCCTTACTGTGATATATCTGTTTCTGTAGCTGTCGCATGCCAAAGAAAGAGAGGCTGATCATGAATACTGATGTAATTGCTCTGGGAGAACTTCTTATCGACTTTACAATGAACGGTTTAAGCGGTCAGGGAAATCAGCTTTTCGAAGCGAATCCCGGAGGCGCTCCGTGTAACGTTCTTTCCATGCTAAGTAAGCTTGGAAGAAGCACGTCGTTTATAGGCAAAGTCGGCAATGACCAGTTCGGCAAGCTTCTTCGCGGCACCATCGAAGATGTCGGCATAGACAGCACGTATCTTCTGGACGATCCCGACATCCCTACTACCCTTGCCTTCGTGCACACGTTGCCTGACGGCGACAGGGATTTCTCTTTCTACAGGAAGCCCGGTGCTGACATGATGCTTAAGCCTTCCGAGATTAAGGAAGAGATGCTTGAGGGTGCGAAGATATTCCACTTCGGCACGCTCTCCATGACTGCACCTGAAGTAAGGGAAGCGACGCTAAAAGCAGTAGATATAGCGCGGAGCAACGGCATGATAATCTCGCTCGACCCTAACCTTCGTCCTCCGCTTTGGGATTCCATGGAGAATGCGCGCGAGCAGATGCTTAAAGCAATCTCACTTTGCGATGTGCTTAAGATATCCGATAACGAGGTGCAGTTCGTGTCAGGTAAGGACGACTACGACGAAGGCATCCGTTTTATCCAAGAGAAGTTTAATACCAAGCTCATCTGCCTTACGCTGGGCAAGGACGGAAGCCGCGCGTACTACAAGGATCTTCGTGTCGAGGTGCCCGGCTTTAAGCAGGAGAATATCGTCGACACTACAGGTGCAGGCGACACCTTCTGCGGATGCGTGTTGGACTTTATCTGCAGTAACGGTCTCGAGGATCTGGATGAGGAGAAGCTTCGTAATATGCTTACTTTCGCTAACGCTGCTGCATCTCTTGTCACAACGAAAAGGGGTGCTATCAAGTCGATGCCCGAGAGAACTGAAATACAAAGATTAATGGAAGGATCTAACTAACATGACTAAATGGATCAGACATCTATACCAGCCGGGGCTTCCCTTGGGGGAAGACGGAAGACGCGTAACGGGTTCCGCCGAACATATCGAATTATCGCGCCAGGGTGCGACAGAAGGCATGGTCCTTCTTAAGAACGAGAACAATACTCTTCCTGTAAGAAAGGGAGCGAAAGTTGCCCTGTTTGGTAAGGGTACGATCGATTATGTTAAAGGTGGCGGCGGCTCAGGTGACGTTACCGTTAAGTACGTAAGAAACTTCTATGAGGGCATGAAGATAAAGGAAGCTGAAGGTAAGATCAGCATCTACCACGATCTTGTCAGTTTCTATGAGGAAAACATCAAGGCGCAGTATGAAGCGAAGAACGATCCCGGAATGACTGTCGAGCCTTCTATTCCCGATAACCTCCTTAACGGTGCAAGGGAATTTGCTGATACGGCTATCGTTACCATTTGCCGATTCTCCGGTGAAGGATGGGACCGTATGTCTTCCTCTGAGAAGACCGAGCACGTCTGGGAAGGTGAGGAAAGAATGGAAGATCTTCTTGCATCTGTCTTTCCCAAGGGTGACTTCTACTTAACGGACGGCGAAGAGCAAATGATCGAAGCTGTTAAGACAAAGTTCGATAACGTCATCGTAGTAATTAACGCAGGAGGTGTCATCGATACAACCTGGATTAAAAACGACGGTAAGATATCCTCTGCGCTTTATGCATGGCAGGGCGGCATGGAAGGCGGTCTTGCGGCAGCTGATCTCATCGTGGGCGACGCTAATCCTTCAGGTAAACTCGCGGATACTTTCGCAGGATCTTTGGAAGACTATCCGTCCACTTATAACTTCCACGACAGCAACGACTATGCCGAATATACAGACGATATTTATGTAGGTTACAGGTATTTCGAGACCATTCCCGGCGCAGCTGATAAGGTTGTCTATCCCTTCGGTTACGGCTTGTCTTATACAAGCTTCGAGAAGGAAGTTACAGGCTTTGATATTGATGCCGATAAGGTCACGGTAAAGGTCAGTGTTAAGAACACCGGAAGCATGGCTGGAAAAGAAGTTATCATGCTGTACTACTCTGCTCCGCAGGGTGTTCTTGGAAAACCTGCGAAGGAACTTGGTGCGTTCGTTAAGACAGGTTTAATTAATCCCGGTGAAGCTGAAGAAGTTACGCTCACATTCGATATTGCACAGATGGCATCTTACGATGACATGGGCAAGATTCGTAAGTCGGCCCTGATACTTGAGAAGGGCGACTATAAGTTCTTCGTCGGTAACAACATTCGTGAGCTTATTGAAGTTAATGATGTTTACAGCATCGATGAAGATAAGGTTGTCTCAGTGTTGGAAGAAAGAATCGCTCCTACTGCTCTTACAGAGAGACTAAGACCTGACGGTACCATGGAGAAGATGGAGACAGCTTCGTCCAAGAAGGATGAGAATATCTTCCCGAGAATGACTCTTATGGAGATCGAGGGTATGTGTCCTTCTGAAAGAGGAAGAGCAATCTATAACCTCTCTGACAGGGCAGACATAATGTTAGAGGATGTTGCTGACGGCAAGAATACTTTGGATGAGTTTATGGCTCAGTTAAGTGACGATGAATTGATCCACCTTACAGGCGGTCAGAAGAACATAGGAGTATCTAATACTTTCGGTGTTGGTAATATGCCTGAGTATGGTGTGCCGGAGATAGCTACTGCGGATGGTCCTGCAGGACTTCGAATCCTCCCCCATGTTGGAATCTACACGACGGCATGGCCGTGTGCGACCATGATTGCATGCAGCTTTAATACTGACCTTGCTGAGAGCATCGGCCGTGCTGCTGCAACCGAGGTTAAGGAGAACAACATCGGCATCTGGCTTGCGCCTGCAGTAAACATCCACAGGACACCGATGTGCGGAAGAAACTTCGAGTACTATTCCGAAGACCCTGTTGTCGCAGGCAAGATTGGTGCTTCTGTGGTTAGGGGTGTGCAGTCTCAGAACATCGCTGCTACAGTAAAGCACTTCGCATTTAACAACAAAGAAACGAACCGTAAGTTCAGTGATTCCAGATTGTCTGAAAGAGCAGCAAGAGAGATCTATCTTAAGCCTTTCGAGATCATCGTGCGTGAAGCAGATCCCTGGTGCATTATGACCGCTTACAACAAAGTTAACGGTACACAGTGTTCAGAGAGCGAAGAACTCATTAACGGTATCTTAAGAGAAGAGTGGGGCTTTAATGGCCTCGTAATGACTGACTGGTGGACAGGAGGCGAACATTACCTCGAGGCGAAAGCCGGCAACGATCTTAAGATGGGTAATGGTTATCCTGATAAAGTTAAGACAGCTTTCGATAAAGGCGAGATCACTCATGAGGAGCTTTATGCTGCAGCAAAGCATGTGTTGGAGCTGATACTTAGAATGGAGTAAACTACAGGTTAAACCCTGAGCTCGTGTAGACCAAAACGCGTACAAACAACTCTATCGGTAGATTAGAGGTCTACTTATTGACCGCCAACGATGACATCTTTTTTTGTATAGCCGTCATTTGAACGTGATATACTAACAAATGATGGGGATTTTTAAGGTTATTAAAAAAATCATATATAAGCTCTGCGGCAAGGCGCGTTGGCTTGTTTTGGCGTTCTTTGTCCTGATGGTTGCCTCATTCGTCCTGTCTTTCGCCTATCCGTTATATCGTTATACTTCAGCCACAACTAACGAGCGCGATCAAATAATACATGAATACCCCGTGCAGAAGATATGGCCCTTCTCGATAAACAACGACGGAACCATGGCGATCTTCTGCTATCAAAGCCCCTACGGCGTCGCAGGCTTTACCAACATAGATACAGGAGAACAGGGCTACTGCGGTATCGGGCTTATTCCGAACTCAGATATAGACGCAAACGGATTGATCCAGGTTGGAGACTTTGCACTTACGGATGACGGCATTCTTTACGGTGTATGTCAGGAAGAAACGGAAGACATAGTAGTGCGCGTCTCTTCGGACTATGAATACATAGGATCGGTTATTTCCATAGAGAATGACCCGGCGGACAGGCTGAGCGGACAGAGGATGAGCAAACTTCATTACTATGACGGATGTGTCACGTTCGCGAAGATAGATCTTTATGGAACTACACTTTATTCGATCGATACATCAACTCAGGCTGTAAGAACGAGCCATGTCTACGAGACGGATCCTAATGGAACCTATACGGTCAGCGTTATCCCGGTAGACGGTTCCTTCCTCTTCTTAAGAAGCGACGGCAGCGTCTATAACGTCGGATTCGATGATCCTTTGGAGGAGATCATCTACAGGTTTGATTGTGAGGACGGAAGTCATCCTTATATCGATGCTGCAGTTATCTCCAATGGAAAGCTCTATGTGGCAGTCGATAAAGATCCTGTTACCGTTTATCTTCTTGAGAACGGAGAATTGACCAAAGTATTTGATACAGAAGGCATCATCGATAATCCCGGAGATTTCATTAATATCGAATCCTACCATCCGCAGGGGGCCTCTGAGGATTCGCTCGTAATCTGCTTCGAGAACGGAATCATGACCTATGCAGGCGGGGAGCTGCTCTTAAGAGATATTGTCTTAAGGCCTCAAAGAACATTGCTCATGTACTTATACTACTGGTTCAGCTATCTGTTCCTCGTACCGCTGTTAGGACTTATCGTTAACCTAATTATCCGTAAGAAGACACTTCTTTATAAGCAGCTTATGATAACGCTGCCAATATTCATAACGCTAACAATCGTCCTTTCGGTAAAGATCTACAATACCGCAGATCAACAGAAACAGGCGGATATCGAGAAAGATATAGTCACGATATGCGACCTTGCCGCCGATAACTTCACGGGATATGACTTCTCGGGATTGATCACGGCTGGTGAGGATACAGGTGCAGCTTACAGCGATGTACGCTCCAGACTTGCTTCCTTAAGTGCAAACACGGACTGGAGCACAGGATACGAGTTCTCCGTTATCTACAGAGAGGAAGACGGAAGGGCTTATACCCTCGCTTCTGACAGTTGGCTCGAGATGCCCATGCAGAAGGAGGAGATCCTGGACGAGGACTTTGATGAGACATCTGATCTTTATCTGTCGAGCAACATGAGCGGTCTTACGGGTTCCGGAGCATTATCGCGCAGTTCCATTGCCGCCTACAGCCCCATAGAAGATCAGAGCTCAAGCGGCAGATACTACCTTAAAGTTGACGAGGATATTGAATTCCTCTACGACACAAGAAGCGACTTGTGGACCACGATCGTTAAATACAGCATCTTGGCGATCTTTGTAATTACGGTTTTGATAGTATGTTCAATGGTTATCATCATAAGGATCATCAAGAAAGCCACAAAGACGGTAAAGAGCATCGAGGAAGGCAATCTTGCTGCGAGAGTTAACTACAAATCAAAGGACGAATTGGGAGAGATCTGCACGCAGGTAAATGAGATGGCAATAAGCCTTGAGAGGTCTTTCGAGGAGAAGGACCGCACCGAGCAGTTTTACTATAAATTCGTTCCCGAGAAGTTCCGCGAATACTTAGGCAAAGAGAACTTCACCGATCTTACTTTAGGTGATGCGAGCTCGCGCGAACTCACCGTGTTGTTCTGCGACATCCGTTCCTTCTCGATCAACTCCGAGATAATGACTGCCAAGGAAAACTTCGCCTTCGTCAACACCATCTACGGCAAGGCGGGCCCCATTATCCGTGAGCATAACGGTTTTGTTGACAAGTACATCGGGGATGCCGTAATGGCGCTTTTCGAAAAGCCTGATGACGCAGTTAAGTGCGGAGCAGATCTGTACCGCGCAATTGTACTCGACCCCGAGACAGCCAAGGAGCTTAAGGTAAGTGACATCAACATCGGCATCGGAATTCACACGGGTATGGCAATGATCGGTATCGTCGGCGAGAGCGAGCGTCTCTCAGGTACCGTCATATCCGATACAGTCAATCTCTCTTCGCGTCTCGAGTCTTTGACGAAGCAGTATAAGACAGCGATGCTGGTTTCAAAGGATACCGTTGATCGCCTTGCTTCACCCGAAGATCTTAATCTCCGTTATCTCGGTATGATTCAGGTAGCGGGTGTCAACGAAGTTAAGGGAGTTTATGAAGTGCTTGATTGCCTGAAAGATGAGGACAAGACAGTGCGCTCGGACAACAGTATAGAGTTCCGTGAAGCAATGAGATTGTTTCAGCTCGGACGTCGTGAAGATGCCGTTATCGAGTTGGAGAAGCTCGTTTCCGAGAACCGCGCTGATCATGTAGTCGAGATGTATCTTAACTATATAAAGTCACTTTCCCCTGACGACAAGGGTAATATTTTCAGATTTGTAAGGAAGTAATTTCCAAAGGGCTTCAATCTGTTATAAAAGCCATCGATATGCAATAACAACTTCTTATGCGTTGATAAAATGACATTACTTAAACCATTGAGTTAGGAGATTAATAAGATGTCTTTTGTAGTTAAAGAGTGTTCTGATCCTGAGATAATTAAAGAGTTGTTTGTTGAGTATTCGCATATCAAAGGCGCGGAAAGTTGCTTCGTCTCATTTGATAAAGAATTGAATGATCTTGAAGGCTACTATTCGGGAGGAGCAATACTTGTCGGATATGAAGAGGATAAGCCGGTGGCATGTGTGGCTTTCAGAAAGATAAGTGATACTACCTGTGAAGGAAAGCGCTTGTTTATCAAGCCGGAGTACAGAGGCAAAGGGTATGCCAGGATAATGATCAAAGCGATGACCGATAAAGCTTCAGCACTTGGATTTAATGAGGTGAAGTTTACGACCAAACCGGAAGTCATGAGCGTGGGATACGGCTTGTATAAGCGAATGGGTTTTGAAGAATTGTCAGAAGAGAATGGTATAGTCTCTATGAGGATAGATCTAAGCAAAATGAATTGAATGGATACTTACGGGGGTTAGTTATGGATTTATCGAACAAGGTTTATATTGTTACCGGTGCTTCGTCAGGAATAGGTCAGAGTTGTGCAGAACAGATTCTCGAGCTTGGAGGGTCTGTAATTGGCATAGACAAGGATCAGGCTTCTATTGCGAATGAATCTTACGAACACTTTGTGCTGAACGTAACAGATGAGGATGCTGTTAAGAGTGTAGTTGATTCTGTGACAGAAAAATACGGTCACATAGATGGCTTGGTAAATGCAGCAGGTATCTGGGGAAGCGGCAAGCCCTTCTATGAGATGGAAGAAGATTCTTTCCAGAAAGTACTCGATATCAACCTTAAGGGAACGTTCCTTGTATCTAAGCATGCATCTCAAGCTATGATTCCTCAGAAGAAGGGTAAGATCGTAAACATCAGTTGCATCAGAGCATCGATATTCCGTAACAATATGGCAGATTATGCGGCATCCAAGGGCGCGATAGTCTCAATGACGTCAGCGATGGCTTTGGACCTTGCTCCGTATAACATACAGGTAAATTCTGTAGCTCCCGGATTTACTTATACCGGTATGACAGCTGCTTCTTTTGATAATCCCGAGGTTAAAGAACAGTCCGAGAAATTGATCCCTGAAGGCCGGCTCGGAAGCCCAAGAGATATATCGTCTGTTGTTATGTTCTTGTTATCAGACATGTCAGATTACATGACGGGGACCAACGTCTTTGCTGACGGTGGATACCATATTCAAAAGTAAGAGTAGACCAAAACTTGAATAAATAACTCTATCGGTAGCTAAGAGGTCTACATTTTATTGAAAAACAGCAAAATGTAGACCAAACATGTTTCAGAATCGATTTATCGATAGGAACTGGTCTACAGATTGACTAAATGAGTTAAATTAGCTCTGAACTAAATCCTTTTTTCAAGCACTCTATTATCATTTTTGATTCCGCGGTCATGTCATTTTCAATCCATCTCATAAGCATGGATTGCATGCCTCCGATGCTGTAAGCAAGCAGGTATGGAAGCCAAGGCTCGTTGGCCTTCACAACATCTGGCGTTCTAACAATCTTAAAGACTTCAAAGGAGCGGTTGTATGATTCCTCGAATAGTATGGGGAGCAGGCCACTTCTTTTCATAAGCTTGATGACGTCTGCGTGTTTTTCCCAAAAATCAAAATAGCACTGAACGACATCCCAGTAGTGTCTGAGTCCGCTTCTAATAATCTCTTCAACGCATTCCTGATAAAGTGAATCAAAAATGTGTTTGAGTACCTGTTCCTTATCATCAAAGTGGCGGTAGAAAGTCTTGCGCGACAGCTTCGCCTCCTGGGTTATCTGGGTTACAGTTATCTCATCATAGCTGTAGATCTTCATGACCTTGAGCATAGCTGAAGCTATAGCTTCTTTTGATTTCTCGGCAATAATGCCGTTTGTAGTATTCATTGACACAATTCCTCCGGATGTGTGACACATTAGCCTTTTTGCTTGATGGCACTTACAAAGCGATTATATAATCGCAGACAAGAGGTTACAAGTGTCACCCCATAGTGTGAAAGGACTTTATATGAAAAAGCTAATATTTTTTTTCAGCGGTACGGGAAACAGTTTGAGAGCTGCAAGGATCATCTCCGAAGCTTTGGAAGGCGCAGAACTGATAAATGTCAGAAACGACCCTACAGAGTGCGATGCCAAAGACGCGGATGTTATCGGCTTCGTCTGTCCGGTATATGAATGGGATATTCCCGGAAGGATGAAGGAGTTTATGACAGAGCTTGAGATAAATCCCGATGCATACATCTTCATGGTTGCCACATATATTGCAGTGCATGGAAAAGCTTTTGAATCTGCAGCACGTATTCTTGCTTCCAAAGGCGCCCGCCTGAGTTATGCGAGGGCAGTCAGATGTGTCGCAAGTCAGTGTATCGCGTATCCTCCGTTTCCGCCTGAGAAACTGATGGTTCCATTAATGGAAAAATCTATGCGTAAGACTGCTTCCGAGATTGCAGGAAGGCGACTTCGGAAATACCCTCACATGTCATGGATAACAAGAAGTCTATTCCCTACGATGATGCTTCCTTATCTTAATGTTGAACACGAATACGATAAGGGGTTCTATACAGACACAAGATGCACCGGCTGTGGCACATGCATGCGCGTGTGTCCTACCAAGAATATAGTTATCGAGAATAAGAAACCAATGTGGACTCATAAATGTCACGGTTGCAATGCATGTGTTGTTTATTGCCCTGCTAAAGCGATTCAATTCAAAACACCGGAAGCGTATGTTGCACTCGGTACTCCTATCTCAAGGAGACTTGGACTCCCCGAGAAAAGAAAACGTTACCACAATCCATACATAAAAGCGCGAGATCTGTTCTGATCTTTTCGCACATTCAATAGAGGGAGGATATCTATGTATAAGACAGTAAATTCTATTCAGCAGTTTGATTTCCAGATAAACAGAATTCTGACCTATGGTTCCAAAGCATGCGATGAAGATCAGGTAACATCAGCTCTTGCGAATGTTAAGGATATAGAAGAATGGTACGAAGTATGGATCTTATTAGCAAAAGAAGCGGTTAATTCTAATAAGCATTTGCACGCCGCCTACTACTATCGTTCGGCTGAATTATTCCTTAAACATAACGATCCCCGCAAAGAACCGGTGTTTCGGAAATGCCTTGATGAGTTTAATCTGGGCTTTGCTCAAAATGACATATCTTTTGAAAGATATGAAATACCCTACGAGAACGGCTATATGAAGTGCTTTAAGA
>JAEEGL012986402.1_pt1 | contig 19475 bp, 14 predicted proteins | sample 9134231 | NCBI WGS metagenome assembly JAEEGL01 (sample SAMN16246548, study PRJNA631951) | gut metagenome | biome: gut microbiome; feature: rumen; material: fiber-attached | host: Bos | place: Iran: Karaj | collected 2018-10
AGTTGCACAAAATTAAGGGGGAGCGTATGAATACAATAGAAAAAAACCTTATCGAAAAGATTAGTGATTTGCACGACCTTCCACAAGGGGCATATAACATTCGATTAAATGGGAAATTATTTAAGCGTCAGAATACTGCCAACATTGAAATTGAAACAAAAAGTGATAACCCCGGAATAAACATATACATTAAAGACAACACTCAAAATGAAAGTTTACATATCCCCGTGGTGGTAAGTGAAGCAAATTTAAATGATTTGGTTTATAATGATTTTTATGTGGGTGAAAACTGTGATGTAACAATTGTGGCTGGCTGTGGTGTGCACAACACTGTTTCAACTTCAAATGGGCACGATGGAATCCACACTTTCCACATAGGCAAGAATTCATCTGTAAAATATATTGAAAAGCACCTTGGCACAGGAAATAAAGCAAGCACTCGAATTTTAAATCCTACCACGATAGTAAACTTATCAGAAAATGCGACACTTTCCATGTTTACCGCTCAACTCGGTGGTGTGATGAGCGCAAAGCGAATTACAAAAGCAAACTTAGAAGCTAATTCTGTGTTAAACATAAAAGAGAGCATTCTTACCACAAATCATGAAGTGGCTACCACCAATTTTGAAGTGGCTCTCAATGGTAAGAATTCCAAAGTTAACATTGTTAGTCGAAGCGTAGCCAAAGATAAAAGTAGTCAGGAATTCATTTCAAACATAAATGGATTAGCGCCAAGCTTTGGGCACGTTGAATGTGATGCAATCGTCATGGATAAGGCTACAGTGAGCTCCACCCCATCGTTAAATAATAAAAATAGTGAAGCCACCCTATCTCATGAAGCAATGATTGGTAAAATTGCTAACGAACAAATCATTAAACTTCAAACTCTTGGATTAACTCAAGAAGAAGCAGTAGAAAAAATAGTTGAGGGATTCCTAAAATAAAAAATTGGAGGACATTTTACAAAAGGAAGATAAGAAAATGTCCTTAACATATGAAGAATTTATCGATGAACAATTAGTCCCTGTTTTAAAGATTGGAAAAATTCAATCTTCTCCAACCATGCACTGCTGGCCTTTAAAGAAAAAATTAGCATATCTTACCGAAAGAAAAGAAATTCTTTATGGCATTTGGAGTTTGGAAAATGGCGGAAATAAATTTTCAAAAAACTTCTATCGGGCTTTTGCAAATGAAGCGCGAGTTTTGTTACTTTCAGAACATAACTCTATGCCTAAATTAAAAGCATTTCAAGAACAAATAGCCAAAGAAGTGGTCGAAATTTTTGATAACCCCAAAATACTAAATTATTATTATCACAAACATGAAGCAGAAATCACCATGATAAGATATCACAGTGATTCTTACATAAAATCACGTGTGTTAGATTACAAAAATCTCTACACCGACAAGCGAGTCGGAGCAAATCGTTTCTTTGGGTTGCTTGCATCATTCCAAAGTGAAATTTGGCTACTTTATCAAAGAACTCAAGTAGAAAATTGGAATGTATTTTTAAGTTATTTTGATGAAATTATCAGAAATAGCGACATAAATAATCAAAAATTAAATAATTATCAAAAAAATAATTTAAGCGAAGTAACCGAAAACCTCAGTGATGCTGCTTTTAAAAATAATGATTTATTTAATCTACATAACTTAAAATCACAAAAAAGATTTATCGGATTTGCTAATCAAGACTCCAAGGGAAAAGAAGACTTTTTATCGTCATATTTTGATGAATATCAAAGATTGGAAAGTAAGGTATGTTTTTGGGTTAGCTTATACAAATTCCCATGGATAAAATATTACAAACATTACGCACCATTTAGAGAGGCTATCGACACAGAAATTTCACTTAATGCAGGCACTCACAAACTGCCATCACAGCTTTATGAACTAATTCGTGAATTAGTTGATTATAAATTTGAAAAAGTGGAATTTGTGAAAAATTTCTTAGAGCCACTTGAAGATAAAGAAATTCGCCTAGCTAGAGCAAATCCACAAGCTCACTTAAAAAAATGGAATAAAGAAATTTATCAATTAATGGAAGGAAACATCTACACGCAAGAAGAGCTTCAAAGAATTAAAAATATGTGTTACCTTAGAGCAATGTGCATCCTTCCACGGGAACAGCTTAAGGTGAAATTCCCCACAGATTATTTCGCTAGCAGTGTATATGAAACAAAAATCAAGGAGTAAATTATGAATTATTTTACACAAATAACAAATATAATGAAATGTGATTACGAAACAAAACTAAAATATTTAAATGAATATAAAGAATTTCTATATGAAGTATGGTATCAAAAAATCAAAGCCACTCCTCAAAAGGATAAAGGAAAAATTCAAAAAGATTGTTTCTATAACTTCTATATGCTTTTTTCTGCTATGGCAAAAAATGTTCTGCGCCCACACTTTGATGACTACACAGACGAAATTATTACATATCAAAAACGTATTGAAAATGAACTCGAAAGCCTTCGTTACTCTGTTGCTCAACTTGGATTGCATTGTGATGATCACGATGAAGCTATTAAAAAATATGCCCAAAATATTTTATTTGATGAAAATGAACAAAATAATTATCTAAAATCACAAATAAATAACTTTAGATATATCTACTATTCACCTCTCACAAATAAGAATCGTTTAAACGGAATAAAAGCGGCTTTAAAATCAGAATGCCTTCTCCTTCTTGATAGCAATCCCAAACTCTCAGACACATCATCTGACGACAAAATAAAATTCTGGCTTATTGAAATTAAGGATTATCTTAATCCTGTCCGCGATTTTAAAATGAAGAAAGCAGAAGAGAATGAACACGAAGGCACAAAACATCTAAAAAAATATGAAGTTTACTTTGATAAAGCCAAGTCAATTGATTCCTCACTAAGTGACTACGAAAAACAATTCACAAGAGTTTGTGAAAAAATGAACATTTGGAGTCAGATTTACGAAGATCCTCAATTTACTTATTTTAACGACTATTCAAATTTTCGAAAAGCCATTAAAACGCATATTAAAATTTATGAAGAAGCAAATTATATTCCAAAACCCCTTCTAAAATGGGTTGAAAAATACGTGGACAATAGATTTGAAAAACTAGAAGTTTATAAACACGGAGCCGTGACAACTAAAACTTCTGAAATGCATAATATTCAACAAAAACATATGAGTTATTTATATAAACAATTAGATGAAGCTTTAATTGTTCCACCTGAAAAATTAACAGATGAGTTTAGAGAGGATATCTTAGAAATGGTTGGTTTGAAAGCAAAATACCTCTGTCCTAAAGAAACCTATGTAGCTGATTTAAATGATTTGAAAAAATATTTTGATAAAATTGCCCCCTCACAAAACACAGAGGCTCCTAACGACACTAAAGAATCATCAAAAGAATTATAAAAATAAAATATGCATGCGCATATTTTATTTTATTTTTAACTCCAATTCAGTCATACGCCATAAAGCATTTCGATTATCCTGATCTAATGCAAATTTATTTAATGGATAAATTGGTTGATTGTTTTCATAACATACCATATTCTTTGGTAAACTTTTATCCAAACTCAAATAAATGGCAGTATTTTTCCCATCTTCATAATCTTGCTCAGTGAATTTATTTCCAAACATTTTTGTTTTCATTTTACCAAAGAAACCTTTTTTAGATTCTTTATTGAGCTTTAATTCACTTAAAATGCAATATGAATGTAATGTTGTGTTGAAACTATTTTTGTGGTCAAATTCCAAAGCCCACATCAAATTAGCAAGCTTTGTTTGGTCATAAATTTTACTTACAAATTTAGTTGGCTGACTGTGAAAACTTTGCCAATCAAGTTTCGTGCGAGTGAATGCTTTCTTGTCCGCAAAAGTGATAATTCTAGCGTCAACAGAACGGTCAATTAGTGGCATTAAACAATCCACTAACATCACAAATGACAAATAGTTTGTCGACCACATCGTTTCACGATTCTCATAAGTCAACTGAAATTCATCTGCGCAAGATTGCGCACAATTTATTATCACATCAAGACAACTGCGTTTGTGATGATAAATCTTATCAGCAATTTCTTCAGCCAACACACTGACCTGACTAATCAAACTTAAATCTGTGACCACATAATTCACCTTTGCATCAGGACAAATCTTTTTCACATTTTGAATTGCATCGCGGCAAGACGTTGCTTTACGCCCAACACCAATTACAATGTGGCCAAGTTTAACAAGCTCAACCACTAAGTCATACCCCATTCCACTTGTAGCCCCAGTCACAACAATAACCTTTTCTTTCATTGGTTTCGTTTTGGCTGTTTTGGTTGGTTTAGTTTCAATTAATTCTCGAAGTGGAGTTTTCGACCTGCTAATGTTAAGCTTAATCTCAGGTTCTTTATTATTGTCTTGCTCAGCCACTTGCTCTAGCACATTTGTTTTATAATGCTTTGCTGGATATAAAATTTCTGTTGATTCTTTCTTTACAACTTTCTTACTTTCTTTCTTCAGTTTTATGTAAGCTGAACTTTTCTCTCGTGCTATTTGTTCATTTTTTAGGTCTTTTTTAACTTCTTTTTCTGCTTTTTTAATAACGTCTTTTTCAGACACTTCTTTAATTTTTTCATTCTGGAAATTCTCAGCAAGCGCAATGTTGCTTACATCAATATCACAAAAATCAATTCCGCTTTCTTTAAATTCTTCAACAGAATATTCTTGTTTTTTAATATTTTTTACCACAATTTCATTCTTCCGAGGTCGCCCACGAGGACGTTTATCCTCAGGCGCAATAATTGGTCGAGTTCGTGGTCGCCCACGTGGCCGCTTTACTTCATTTTCCACTTTAGGATGTTTTCTCGGACGTCCTCTAGGAAGTTTCGGTTTATTTAATTCTTCCGGCGACAAAACTTTTCTTGGTCTTCCCCTACCTCTTTTAACTTCTTTTTCCATAATTACCTCTCATTTTTTTCTATTTAATCACCTATACTAGGAATCTGAGCATATGCAGACAATATATCTTCGAGTGTTAAATCAGCAGCAACTTCTTTTCGACTATTTGAGCCATAAGTTATATAATACTTATCATTTTCATAGATAAGATTACTAATTAATCCTGCGTTATACATATTTTCAATGTTTAAAGTTTTTAATCTAATTCCCCCTGCTGCTTCCGATTTAGTTAAATTTATAATTTTCAATGTATCATAGTTTGCAACTAAGCTAATTAAACCAGTCGATGGAGCTTCACCTAATGCTTCTCTTAATGTTAAATTATCAATTCGATTTGGAATATTATTGATTGTTGTGTCAACTGTTTCACCAGTATCAGGGTCTGTGTATGAGCTTAGAGCTTTTAGTATTGTGTTACTATTGATTATTTCCACACTAAAAATTTCTTTTAATGTTAAATTATTTACAAAATCATCTAATGTTTGCTCTACGGTCACTCCTTCGTTTTGCCCAAGTAAATCCCCCATTTTTAACCCAGCCATCTTTTTAACAACCGAACTAGCAGTCGAACTCTCTGACACATCAATTTCAAAAATATCGCCAACAGTTATGTCAACTTCATGCCCTTCATTATCCACATCTTTTGATAGCGCATGTTTTATTGCTCCTGAAACATCCGCATCGTCAGCTAATAACTCACTTAGTTTAATTTTTGAAATATATTTTGTTATACCTTTTTCTTCATCACTAATATTAAATAATTTCTTTAACGTGTTCCCTTCAGCACACAAAGCATCTTTAATTGCCCTTTCAGGATTTGCCTCATCACCTATCAAATCATTTAAAGCAACCCCTTTTATCATTCCTAAGATGCCCTCATCACTTTCATAATTTAACAGCAATCCGAGTGTGTTTCCTTCTTTGCATAATGCATTTTTAATGGCTTTATCAGGTTGAGCACCTTCTCCAATCAAGTCAAACATCGTCACATCTTTTATCATGTTTGATAAATTATCTTGATTTGTAAATTCAAACAACTCACCTATTGTCACATAGTGTTCTTCATTGTTTTCATCGATTTTTTTAGTTAAACTATCCACTAATTTTTGCTCAACGTTTCCATCAATTATGTCAACTATTTTTATCGTTCCTGCACGTTTTAAAACACTTGAAGAGTCCTCATTTAATGCAAGAAGTTCCCCTAATGTGTAGTTTTCTTGTCCAATCTCAATCAATTCATTTTTAATTTGAGTGGCAATGTCGTCACTGATTAAATCTTGATAAGTAAGTTTTCTAAGAAGAAATAATGCTCTGTCAGTCACATTTTCACAAGCATCCAACGAACTTTTTACCTCAGCGAACTGTTCAATAGGAACTATCATCATATAATCAGTAACTGAATCAATCGTTTGTGTTAAAAATTCTGGCTCTTTGGCAAATTTATAATCGTCTATATCAAATCCAATTGAATCAATTAATCGCTGCATAGTCAATTTATTTGAACTAAAATACTCAGGTAAAACGTCCAGTGCTTCTTTTATTTTTAAATTTCTAAATGATTTTTTTGTGTTTTCATCAACGTTATACAAACTTTGAGTGAACGCAGGATAATTCAAATCTCTATCCAAATCAACATTAAATGTTTTTAGCAAATCATCAACTGTGTTAGTTTGATATATAGCATCGATTAATTCGTCCACAAACTCATCAAAATGTGTGTAAATATCATTATAAACTGCAAAATTTTTTAATTTATCAGTTTTGCCATTAATAGTTATTTCACAGTTATAGACATCAGCTAGCTTTATATTTGTGCCGGGTATTGTTTGTGGAAGATCAATTAACTTTTTATCTTCACCAAGAGTGGCTAAAGAATAACTTTTTATTTCATTTGTTTCTTTTAATAGTTCTTTTACCAAATCTTTTAATGGCATCGTTTCGTAGTTACCACGAATAAAAGGAACTTCAATCCCAAATGAACTTTCAATAGCCCTTAAATTTACATGAAAAAGTAGAAATACTGTAACTCCAACAAGCAATAAAACCGTGAATAAAAATCCAGAAACGACTCCCCCAAAGTATGTGCCACATCCCCCATGTTTCTTTTCTTTCACTACTAAAACTTCTTCATTACCATGAATATTGTTGTTATTAATCTGATCCATTTCTCAACCTTTTAACTATTATTTTTAATGTAATAAAGAATTCAAAATCCCTATACTATATTATATTTATTTTTACAAAAAATAGCAAATAAAAAATAGTAAAAAATATAAAAAAATACCTAAAAAATATTTAAAAAATTTAAAACTCAACTTGGTAAAAAGATTTTTGCTTTAACAAACTAATTTCACAATACATTTCACTATACATATTTGCCAACAAGTTTTAATCTTATTTAAAATTTAATTTTACTCTAAGATTGCGTAGCGCATAAATTTTTTTGCGCTAAATTTACATAGGTGCAATCATTTTTTCTATGCACTAATTTCTTTATGCGCTTCATAATTAAGCATAGTGCTATAACTACTTAGCACTAAATATTTGTTGCGCTTCATAAATTTAATTTGCAGTTGCGCCTAATAATCTGTAGTGCAAAAATGGTTATGCGTCAGTTTTATAACTGTAATTTATCTATTTTTGAAAACGACCAATTACTCACATTTAAAAAAAATCTCCGCTCTCAAATCGTTTAAATTTTACCAAATTTTTAAAAAACTAACACAAATTAACTATTCAGATTCGAAAACTAGCTTAATTTCACACACAACAACAATAAAAAAATCTTTTACATTGCATGTAAGTAACATTTAAAATTTTGTATTCAATCAAAAAGCAAAGGACAAGAAAAAAAATTTATATGCACCTTAAAACAGTTGCACTTTAAAAAAATAAGTGCTATAATGTTTATGCGTTTAAAGTTATTAGAACGCAATATTAATTATGCGTTTTATATTTTATCCACATATGAATGTTGATAAGTTGATAAGTTTTCAAAAAGTTATATTTTTGTATTCAAAAAAGTAGTTATTGCACTATGTGGATAAGTGGAAAACTTTTGAAATGTTTCATGTGAAACATCGGATGTGGATAAGTGGAAATGTGGAAAACTTAAGATAGTGCAGACAGCATCCGTGTTGTAGAAGTGGACGCATTAGAATTTTTTTGCTAATGCAAGAAATTTTTTTAATTTTGTTACTGCTGATAAAAATTAAAACTTTAAAATTATGCGCAAAACGAAAATATTTTGCGCATAATTTTACGCTTGTTTGAAATGTTTGTTTATTACATTAAGCGCTAAAGTTTTTTCTATTTTTTGAGCTGTTTTAGTTGTAAACAATTTAGCGTTATGCTATAATAGTATATCCTAAGGAGGATACTATGGCAAAAATCGTGGCATTTTCAAACCAAAAGGGTGGTGTTGGAAAAACAACAACATGTGTAAACATGGCAACTTATCTAGCTGCGTATGGTAAAAAAGTGTTATTAATTGATTTGGATCCGCAAGGAAACGCAACAACTGGTGTTGGGATAGAAAAAACAAAAGACACACTAACATTCTACGACGTTATAGTTGAAGAGTGTGGAATACGTGATGTTATTCAAGATACCAAAATTCTTAACTTGCATATTATTCCAAGTAACGTTGATTTAGCTGGCGCAGAGATTGATTTAGTCCAAATGGAAGATAGAGAAAAGATATTAAAGAATCAGTTGGATACTATAAAAGATGAATATGATTATGTTCTTATGGACTGTCCACCTTCTTTAGGTTTGATAACAGTTAATGCGCTAACAGCGACCGACAGTGTTATAATACCGATTCAATGTGAATTCTATGCATTGGAAGGTTTAAGCCAGCTAATGAATACAATAAAACTTATTAAGCAATACTATAATCCTAACATCGATATTGAAGGTGTTGCTTTGACTATGAAAGACAATCGCAGTAATTTAGTTAATCAGGTTGCTGAAGAGATTCAAAACTTTTTTGGTAGTAAAGTATATGAGACAATCATACCAAGAAATGTTCGTCTAGCTGAAGCGCCTAGTCATGGTCTACCAATTTATCTATATGACAATAAAAGCACTGGTGGAGTTGCTTACAATGAATTGGTTATTGAATTTTTAAAAAGGAACAAGGATAAGGGGACTCTTATTTCAAAGTATAAATTATATAAGGGGGAATTAATTGATGAGTAAACGTTTAGGAAGGGGATTAAGTTCTTTATTTGCCGTTTATAATCAAGATGATGATAAAAAAGATTTAAAGACAACCGAGTTTACTAAATCATCAAACGAAAACAATAATTCACAATCGGATAATGAACAAAAACAATCAAATGTTCAAAGTGTTCAGTTTAATTCAAGTAAATCTGATAATGAAATCATGAACAATGCGAATGGTCTATTGGAAAAATATCGTCCACAAGTTAAACCAGAAGAAAAAGTTAACACCAATTTTGTGAATAATAAAACTATACTTGAACAAAAATTGAAAGAAGCTAATGATGAAATGTATCCAGAAACGGTTACAAAGCAAGTTTCTGTAAACTTACTTCAACCTAATTCTGATCAACCGAGAAAGAATTTTGACCCAGACGCATTACATGAATTAGCGCAATCAATTAAAGAGCACGGTATCATTCAACCTATTATAGCTGTTGAAAGAGATGGTAAATATGTCATCATTGCTGGTGAAAGAAGATATCGAGCAGGTAAGTTAGCAGGATTAAAAACAATGCCGGTAATCGTCAAAGATTACACAGAACAAGAAATGCGTGAAGTTGCTTTGATTGAAAACTTGCAAAGAGAAGATTTAAATCCTATTGAAACAGCTGTTGCAATGAAACAATTGATTGACATTTATGGATTCACTCAAGATGAAGTTGCCGACAAGATAGGTAAGAGTAGACCATCAGTTACAAACACATTGAGATTGTTAAATCTTGAACCTGAAGTTTTAACTCTAGTAGAAAAAGAAAGATTACAAGCAGGACTTGCAAGAGCATTAATTATTTTACCCCGTGATGATCAGATCGCACTCGCTAAAAAAGCTTGTGACGGAAAAATGACCGCTCGTGAAGTGGAAAAAGTAGTACAAGAAAAAACAAAACCAGAACTATCTCAAAAGAAAAAATCAGAAGGCCTTTCATTGGAATTGATTTCAATGAAAGAAGAAATGCAACAAGTATTTGGTACAAAGGTGTCTATTATTGGTAACAACAAAAAGGGACGTATTTACCTCGACTATTACAATCAGATTGATTTAGATAGAATTTTCGAACTTGTAAACATTCTTAAAAAACAACAATTTTAAATCAGCAATTACATTTTAGGAGATAATTATGTTAGCAAATTGGCAAATGGATATGTGGTCACCGATAATCAATTTATTCAGTTTTATACCAAGTTTCGGTTTTATGATTATCGTTTTCACAATATTCTTAAAACTAATTCTTAGCCCGCTAGATTTTTTCAACAAAAAAATTAGTCGTTCATCAGCTTTGAAACAAGCACAAATTCAACCCAAACTTGAAAAGCTAAAAAAGCAAGTTAAGGATCCAAAAATTTTACAACAAAAAACTATGGAGCTTTATAAAAGAGAAGGCTATAACATCTATGGCTCTTGTGGATTTATGTTGTTAAATCTAGCAATAACTTTGTTTGTGTTCATCACATTGTGGGGTGGTTTAACTCAAATCGCTGAATCAAAAATATTAAAACAGTATGAAGATATTCAAACAACTTTTAACACAACATTTGATGCAGAAGTAAAACAAATGGATAAATATCGAAGTATGACTGACGAACAAATCAAAGAAGATATTGAAAATATAATTGCATCAAAAGAAAATGAAGCTATCGAGAACTTAAAAATTGACACAACTAAAGAACTAACACCACAACAAAAACAACAAATTTGGGCTGAACAAGTTAGGTTAGCTTACACTAATGAACTGAGTGTTCCTACTGATAAAGCTCAGACAGCAGCAAGTGTCCAATATGAAAAAATTAAAGATAATTGGTTATGGATTGACAACATTTGGAGAGCAGATACTTTTGTAAGTGGTTTCCCTAAATACTCAGATTTTGCAGGAATTGTCCACATGGATAATTTAGTGAAAGATGAAAAATTGTCGCCAGAAAAACGAGAGGAGTACCGCAGCTATGCTGGCCACTATGACGTGATTACAGCTAAAATTCAAGCTAGCTACAGCAGTTGGAACGGATACTTTATACTAGTTATTCTGGCAGGTTGTGTAACTTATCTATCATTCATTGTGACTCAATTAGTAACCAGCAAAAAGAAAAAGGAAGAAAATGCTCAAGCTCAACCTCAGATGGGTTCAATGAAATTTATGAAGATTTTAATGCCAGCTTTAATGGTTATATTCACATTTAGTTACTCAGCTGCATTCGCATTATATATCGTAATGAACTCTGTTATGAGCACAGTATTATCATTCGCTTCTTTGAAACTTCTTGAAAAAATTGAGAAAAACAATAATAACAAACCAGAAGTTCAAAACAAAAAACTAAATGATAAAGTAGAATATAGTAGATAAAAATAAATGCAAGTGAATCTTGCATTTATTTTTTTGTCTAATTAAAATAGTTCGGTATGATTAACACAAAACAAAATAACAAAAACTTATTAATTAAAGTATAGTAAGTGCAGAATATTTTTTGCGCTTGATAGAGCATGGCGCAAAAAAATTTTAGCGCTAACACAATATTGCTGTAAAACAAACAAAAAAACACCTTTAACAGTGTTTTTATACTAAAAATTTATAATCAGAGTTTAAATTATCCGGCACAGGATCAAGCCCACCTTTAGCCCTTGGATGACATCTTAGAATCCGTTTTGCCCCCATAAAACATCCACGAACAACTCCAAAACGTTTTATTGCAATCAACGTAAATGTTGAGCAAGTCGGCTCATAAATACAGCAATCAGGCATTATCTTGCTAAGAGTGCCCTTATACACATAAATTAGCCCATAACAAATATACCTAAAAGGCGCAAAAATAATTTTACAAATCTTATTCACTGATAATTTTACCCTTTAAAAACATCTTTTTGACTAGATTTTTTAAATCTTGAAAATCCATATCTACCACTTCATTATGAGCAACAACAATCACATTTTTATGCGTAATTAAACCAACATAATCTCGTAAAATGCTGCGTAATCTACGTTTAACTTTATTACGAACAACCGCATTACCAACTTTGTTATTCACACTAATCCCAAAACGCACATAAGGAAAACGGCTTTTAATTGAATAGGCTGAAAGCTGTCCAAAATTAATTTTTGTCCCATTTTTATATATATAACTAAACTCTTTTCGCTTAGTGAGTCGATTAATTTTCTTTATCATTTTGACCCCCATATAAAACAAAAACTATGCCATCAGCATAGTCTTTTACGCACGAACTAGTTCTTTGCGTCCACGGTTACGGCGACGCTTCAAAACCCTGCGACCGCTGTTTGTTTTCATTCTTTGACGAAAACCATGAACCTTACTGCGCTGACGCTTCTTAGGTTGAAATGTTCTTTTCATGTAGCTAATCCTCCTGCTAACAATTTGTTTGAAATAGTAGTTTTATTCTATCATAACAAGCCATATTTGTCAAGTATCTAATAAAAAAAACATTTTTTTATGTCGCCAAAGTCACTTCCTTATATATATAAATATAATATAACAAATTTCAAATGTGCATAAGTGGATAAAAAAATTATAGAAAAAACAATCAAAATTTTACTTTAGTTTCAAAAAAATTTTTCTTCGTTTTATAAAATATCAAAAAAAAATTTAGAATTTCTTAAAATTTTTTTTTAAAGTAAAAAATAAAAAACAATTAAAAAATGGAAAAAATTACGTCTAAAAAACCTCGATTTTTGACCCTAATTTTTACTAAAAGTTATCCACATTTTATCCACAAGTTATCCACATTTTATCCACATTGGTATAAAAATCTCAAAAAAAGTTATCCACATTTTTTTGTGAGTTATCCACATTTTTTTATGAGTTATCCACATTTTTTTATGAGTTATCCACATTTGTAAATTTTTGTAAATTTTTGTAAATCCCTTAACCATGGGAAATACTAAAAAAAATGTTAAAGTTATCCACTTTTCCACATCACTTACTATTACTACTACTATCTAAAGAAAGAAAATAATTTACTATCTCCCAAGTATAGCGCGCGAAAAAAATTTTAAAATTCAAACAAAGAAAAAATTTGTATTTTTTTTTTTAATTGATTTTTGAATATTTTTTTAAATTTATTTTTTTAGTGTGATTTTGTGGATAAGTGGATAACTTTTGTGGAAAAGTGCCGATGAAATCTAAGGAAACTAAAAAGTTTGAAAAAATGTTAAAAAATTTTTAAAAATTATGCTCAAAATTGTTGACAAAATTTTTTAATGTCGGTAGAATGAAAATGCAAGGTACGGAAAACACCACTGTCGGGAGATAGAGGAGTGCTCGTGGCATCGAGTTCACATAGCGCTGGAATGACAAAGCTGCTTAAAGGCGGCGGGCTAGATGGGTGAATTTCAAAGGTGCAGAGAATGTCGTGAGATATGCTTAATTTGTTTCATTTGCGGTCAAATGGCTCTGGAGGGTCAGAGGTTTAGTCGGGCGGGAGCATCACGAGTACGCAGCAACCAGAACCTTGAGTGCCACGGCTGAAATGCTGTGGAGTAAAGTCTAAACTTTGTTGTTTAGCGTTGGATCATGTCGGATGACAGCGTCCGTAGTGCCACGCTGAGATGCGGGGTACGCTACTTGCCGTGAGGGAGTAGCTAGTGTTTATGCAACTCATGGAGCAGCATGCAGTGCCGCTACTGCTAGAGAAATTTGCTTTAAATAACCAAGAAATTGGGGCTAGGGCGAAAAGTACACTTGAGGAGCGCTGAGCCAAAGGGTGTGATTGTTCTCATGGAAGACCAAACCTCAGGAGAGGTCGAAGAGAGCAGCATGCTGGCGTGTTTGTTTTTTGACAAACAACATATTGCAAGGATTTTTCCTTGTGTGAAAACAATCGCAAGATTGAGTTTAGCCTATGCCGAGGTAATGTGAAATGTGGGCAGTAAGATTTGGGATAGTGACATCGACTTAGGGTAGAGGTTTTTGTTAAACTGGGTGAGAAGGATGAGGATGCAACTTAGCAAAAATTTTCTATGCGGTCAAGTCAAAATGGGTGAGAAGGATGAGGATGCAACTTGACTTTTGAAATGCGTGAGAACAAAATTACAAACTATGGTTGAAAAACCAAAGTTAAGTTTCACAAAAAAATTTTGTAAATTTTTCAAACTGAATGAGTTTGATTTTATAACCTAAACAAAGCGTTTTTGTTTGGGAAAAGTGCTTGTTAAGGCACTTGACTTTGGAATAGTGGTTTGGTATAATTGGAGTATTCAACGTGAAAACGTGAAAAAGGAGATATTATGGCAAATTACGATTTCAAAGCTATTGAGGACAAATGGAATTCGTATTGGGAAAAAAATAAAACGTTTAAAACAGACGTTTGGGATTTTTCCAAGCCAAAGTTCTACAGCTTGTCGATGTTCCCTTACCCTAGTGGAGAAGGGTTACATGTTGGGCATCCTGTGGGATATGTGGCAACCGATGCTATGGCTCGGTTTAAGAGAATGTGCGGATTCAACGTTTTGTATCCTTTTGGGTATGATGCATTTGGATTACCAGCTGAGCAATACGCTATCAAGACTGGAAACAATCCGATGGATTTTACCATGAAGAACATTGACAATTTTAGAAAGCAACTTAAAATGATCGGTTTGAGTGCTGATTGGGATAGAGAGATTGCAACTTGTGAACCAGAGTACTATAAGTGGACGCAGTGGATTTTTGAAGAATTATACAAGGCTGGCTATGTGAAATATCAAGACATGAGCGTTAATTGGTGTGAAGAATTGGGAACAGTGCTAGCTAACGATGAAGTGATTGACGGAAAAAGTGAGCGCGGTGGATATCCTGTTGTGAAAAAATTTATGCGCCAATGGGTAATTGAGATTCCAAAATATGCTCAAAAACTTTTGGATGGGCTTAAAGACCTTGATTGGCCTGAAAGCACTAAAATTACTGAGCAAAATTGGATTGGTCGTAGTGAAGGAGCAATAATCAAGTTTTCTGTGGAAAAGAGTGATGAAACTTTCGAAGTTTTCACCACGAGAGCAGACACTCTTTTTGGAGCAACTTATTGTGCATTAGCCCCAGAACATGAAATTGTGAAAAAAATTACGACAAAAGAACAAAAAAATGCTGTTGAAAATTACATTGCAGAGTGTGCAAAGAAAACTGATATTGAGCGCTGTGATACAACAAAAGAAAAGACTGGTGTGTTTACAGGAGCGTATGCAATAAACCCCGCCAACAAAAAATTGTTGCCGATTTATATCGCTGATTATGTGCTAAGTACCTACGGAAAAGGCGCATTGATGGCTGTTCCTGCTCACGATGAGCGTGATTATGCTTTTGCAAAAAAATATGGACTAGACATTATCGAGGTTGTAAAATCACCTGATGGAGTGGGGAAATCTGCCTACACTGGCGATGGTGAACACATTAATTCAGACTTTTTGAACGGACTTAACAATAGTGAAGCAACAGAGAAAATGTTTAACTGGCTCGAAAAACAAAAAATTGGTAAAAAATCAGTAAATTATCGTTTGCGTGATTGGATTTTTGCTCGTCAGCATTATTGGGGTGAACCCATGCCAATTATTCACATGGAAGATGGTTCGATGAAACTGGTTGACTTAAAGGATTTACCACTTATTTTGCCAAGAATTAATGACTATCAGCCTAAAAATGGTCAGCCTCCACTAAACAATGCTGTGGATTGGGTAAATGTGACTGTTGATGGAAAAAAGGGGAAGCGTGAAACTTGTACCATGCCTTCGAGTGCTGGTTCTAGTTGGTATTTTCTTCGTTACATCGATCCACACAACGATAAAGCTTTTGCAGACACCAAGTTACTTAATCACTGGATGCCTGTGGATTTGTATGTTGGAGGGCCTGAGCACAATGTTGGTCACGTTTTGTATGCAAGAATGTGGAATCGTTTCCTTTGTGAACAAGGGTATCTAACTCATCCTGAGCCATTTAAACGACTTCGTCATAACGGAATGATGATGGCAAGTGATGGGCGAAAAATGAGTAAACGTTGGAAAAATGTGATAAATCCTAATGATGTTGTGGCTCAAGTTGGTGCGGACGTGTTCCGTCTTTATGAGATGTTTATGGGACCAGTCAATGCAACAAGGTATTGGAATGACAAAGATATTGTGGGGCTTCAACGCTTTTTGGAAAAAATTTGGGCACTTTACCACTCTGACAAAATTAAAAAGAGCGATGATAAAAAATTAGAGAAAATTTATCATCAAACAGTGAAAAAAGTGACTAATTTATATGAAGAATTAAGCTTAAATACTGTGATTAGCTCGTTAATGGAATTTTTAAATGCAATTAGCTCATGTGAAGTTTTTCCTGTTGAATACGCTGAAGGATTTTTACAATTATTAAATCCTCTTGCTCCTTTCATCACAGAAGAATTGTGGAGCACTGTGCTAAAACACAAAGAATCTATTGCATTTTCATCATGGCCAAAATTTGATGAAAGCAAGTGTGTGGAAAATGAAATTGAACTTCCAGTGCAAGTCAATGGAAAATTAAAAGGCTTGATTAAGATACAAAAAGATTCGACCCAAGCACAAGTTTTAGAAGTTTTAAATCAGCAATTACCGAATATTGCTAGTCTTAATGTGAAGAAAATTGTTTTTGTTCCAAACAAAATTTTGAACATTATTTCTTAGCTCAAAATTGCGAAAAAATATTATAAAAAAATCACCAGAATAATTTCTTGGTGATTTTATTTTGTTGAAAAAAGACAAAGTGCATAAGTGGATATGTGGAAAAGATAAAAAAATTTTTTTCTATTCAAAAATAAAAATTGCCTACTTACTAGACAATTTTTAGGGGGAATGTACCAGTTTTTTGTATGGATACCCACAAGTTATCCACATATCCACATTTATATTTTTTTGATAGATTCTTTCATAGCTTCGATTGCTGGCTCAAATCCAAGTTCGATGCAACGTTGCAAATATTTTTCAGCAAGTTCGAGGTCTTGTTTGATGTCTTCACCTTTTGCTAAAGAAACAGCATAATAAAGTAGTGCGCGCACTTCATTTTGTTCTGCAGCTTTTTTAATTAAAGCATAGGCTTCATTTTTCTCTGTTTGGTTTTTAGCTTGAGAATATTGAATAGCACCTTGCTCAAATAGAGCAAATTTACAACCATTTTTCACAGACCACATGAGTTTTTCTTGAGCTCGTTCTTTATTTGGAGTTATAAAGTTTTGCGATGGCATTAATTGAATTGCTCCCACAAAGTAGACTGCGCAAGGAATTTTTTCATGTGCAAGTTTGTCGAAAATTTTGTATGCTTTATCCACATTTATCTCTGTGCCAATTCCCATGAGTAGGCAGTATGCAAAACGCAATTGCGCTGTTTTGTTGCCTTCATTAGCAGCTTTTTGAAGCATTTTAAACCCTTCTGCTAGTTTTTTAGCTCGGAAAAGGTCGGCAGAGAGATATAAGTGAGCAGTGTCATTATTGGCTTTTTTCCAAATAGCAAGAGCAGCTTTTTTGTCCATTGTGACTCCTTCACCAAGGTAAAGTAGGGCAGCGATGTCCGATTGTTCTGCTGGTGAAAGATTTGCAAGATTTTTTAACTTTTCGCTACTGAATTTTATTTTTGGTTGTGGAATTGAGCGCATTTCACATCGAAATGCTTGAATGTTAATTTCATTTACGTCGTTCATATTATCCTCCATAAATATTTTATCAAAATTAATTTTAATTGTAAAGAAAATTAAAGTGGATTTGTAGTAACTTTATTTTTTTTGCGTGGATATTGAGTTGGGGTTTTACTTTCTTTTACAAAATTAATTATTTTTCGTGTAAATTTTTCGGTTTTAGAATTGATTTCATAGTTTTCAATTTTTTCTAGTTTTAAACCTAGAATTTTTATGGCATTTTTTGCTTGAGTAAGCTCGAGTTCGGCATTATTTGATTTTAGAGCAATTACTTTTCCGCCTACCTTAACATAAGGAGCGCATAGCTCGAGAAGAATGTTTAGTGGGGCAACAGCGCGGGCGGTTACGTAATCAAAATTTTCTCTTCCCACAACCTCACTCAATTCTTGGGCTCGTGAGTGAATAGCATTTATATTTTCAAGCTCGAGTTTTTGTATGCATTCATTTAAAAAATTCACTCTTTTGTTTAGACTATCAACCATAGTAATTTTTAAATCAGGGCGAACAATCTTTAAGGGAATTGCAGGAAATCCTGCTCCCGAACCAATGTCACAAACCGATGTGTAAGGTAAAAATGTTGAATAGTTTAAACAACTATCAAGAAAATGTTTTTCCACGACTTCGTCAAATTCGGTTATGGAAGTGAGATTAAAAAGTTTGTTGGTTTCGATTAATAATTCATAGAAAGAGAGAAATTGATTGACCTGCTTGTCACTTAAGGGAATGTTTTGTTGTTTAAATGTGGTGATAATAAATTCTTTTTCCATATTTTACACCTATTTTTTATTCTTTTTTAAATAAATCGTAAGAATTCCGATGTCAGCGGGACTTACACCACTAATTCGACTTGCTTGAGCGATGTTTATTGGGCGAATTTTATCTAATTTTTGTCGAGCCTCAATTCGAAGTCCGCTTAAAGTTGCATAGTCTAGGTCGTGCGGAATTTCTAAGTTTTCATTTTGTTGTTGAGCTTCAACTTGTTCTTCTTGAATTTTAATATATCCTTCATATTTTGCAATTGTGTTTAGCTCTGTTAGTATATTTTTATCAAATTTTTTAAATAGATTAAATTCTTTATTTAATTTGAAAATATCAATATTATTTCTCTTTAGCAGCGTGCGCACACTGATGCCAGATTTTACCTGTGGTTCATCGTTTGATGTTAAAAAATTTTGCAGTTGTTCGGTAGGAGATAGAATTGTGTCGAGAATTTTTTCTCCACGATTTAATTCATATTTTTTGTGCAGATAGTGTTCATATTGGCTAGGGGATACGAGTCCTGCTTTAAAGCCAATTTCACTAAGACGCATATCGGCATTATCTTGACGGAGAAGTAGTCTAAATTCAGCGCGCGAAGTCATCATGCGGTAAGGTTCATTGGTTCCTTTTGTAACTAAATCATCAATTAAAACACCGATGTAAGCTTGGTTACGTTTTAACACGATTGGCTCTTTTCCACGGTTTCGTAAACTAGCGTTTAGCCCTGCTATCACACCTTGTGCCGCCGCTTCCTCATAACCACTAGTTCCGTTGATTTGTCCAGCAAAGAAAAGTCCATCGATAAATTTACACTCTAGGCTTGGTTTTAAATCAGTTGAGTCGATACAATCATATTCAATGGCATATGCATAGCGCATTAAGTGAGCATGTTCGAGCCCTTTGATTGAATGAATGAAATCTTGTTGGC
>JAEEGL013507943.1_pt1 | contig 19475 bp, 17 predicted proteins | sample 9134231 | NCBI WGS metagenome assembly JAEEGL01 (sample SAMN16246548, study PRJNA631951) | gut metagenome | biome: gut microbiome; feature: rumen; material: fiber-attached | host: Bos | place: Iran: Karaj | collected 2018-10
GAACTGAAGGCGGACTGGGCCACGCTGGACCAGAAGACCAACGATGTCACCGTGCGGGATCCCGATGCCGTCTATGTCCTCGATCCGTCAAAGAGCGGGGGCGGGGAGCGCAGCGTCCATGCGACCTCGAAGATCGGACGCGTGGAGAACGGCAACGCCAGGGTCTCCATGTCCGGCGACGTGAAGGCCGTGAGCGAAGCGAACACCCTTTTCAGCAGCGAAGCCGTCTATGTCAACGACCTGCGCGTGCTGGAATTCCCCTCCGGCGCCAGGCTGAAGGGCGAGGACATCGAAGGGGAGTCCGGGCATCTTGCCTGGGATCTGAACGACAATACCATCACCGGCAGCAGGGGCGTGAAGGTGCGCTGGTTCCCCTCCCGGGGGGACGCCCCCGCACAGGATCCGCCTGCCGGTCCGGGATCCGCGGGCGGCGCGCCGTCCGCCAGGGAGGATATTCCATGAAAACGCTTTTCGCAGCCATTGCCCTTTCCGTCTTTTTGACGGCGCAGGCATCGGCGGCCCCCCTGCCCATGAGCAGCGACGGCCCCGTGGACGTGACCGCCGACAGCATGGTCTATAATTCCGATAAGAACACCGTGTCTTTTCAGGGCGGCGTCGAGGCGACGCGGGGCGAATTCAAGCTCTGGGCCGACTCGCTGACCATTTTCCTGCGCGGCTCCGGCGAGAAGGGCGGGGATGCATCTTCCCTTGCCGCCGCCATGGGCAGCACGGACCTGGACCGCATCGTGGCCGAAAACAATGTGCGCTTCAAGAACGGTGCGCAGCATGGCAGCGCGCAGAAGGCCACCTACCTGGCGCGTCCCAATACCCTGGTGCTGGAAGGTTCGCCCATCCTGCACGACGGCGAAAACTCGATCTCCGGCAGCGTGATACGCTATTATGTCAATGAGAACAGGAGCGTCGTCGAAGGCGGTCCCAAGCGCCGCGTCCATGCCGTCTTCTCCGGCAACGACAGGAAAAAGGGCAGGTAGCATGGGATCCTCGCTTTCCGCAAGGCAGCTGCGCAAGCGCTACGGTCAGAAGGAAGTCGTGCACGATGTCTCCCTTGCCATGTCCCAGGGGGAGACCGTAGGGCTGCTCGGTCCCAACGGGGCGGGCAAGACCACGTCCTTCTACATGATCACCGGCATCATCAAGCCCACGTCGGGCCAGGTGCTGCTTGACGAGATGGAGATCAGCTCCTGGCCGCTGTACCGCCGCGCCAGGGTGGGGCTGTCGTACCTGCCCCAGGAAAGCTCGGTGTTCCGCCGCCTCACCGTCCGCCAGAATCTGCAGATCATCCTGGAGCATACGGATCTTTCCCGCGCGGAGCAGAAAAAGCGCGCCGACGAACTCATGGCGGAGTTTGGGCTCACGCGCCTTGAAAAGTCCTATGCATCCTACCTTTCGGGCGGGGAGCGCCGGCGCCTGGAGATCGCCCGCTGCCTCATCCGCTCGCCGCGCTTCGTGCTGCTCGATGAACCCTTTGCCGGCATCGACCCCCTGGCCGTCGGCGACATCCAGCTGCTGATCCGCGACCTTAAGGAGAGGGGGATCGGCGTGCTCATCTCCGACCACAACGTGCGCGAGACCCTCTCCATCTGCGACAGGGCCTACCTGATGTTCCAGGGGCGGATCATCCTTTCCGGGACGCCTGAAGAGATCGCCGGCAACGAGACCGCGCGCAAGGTCTACCTGGGAGAGGATTTCCACCTTTCCTGAGGATTGTCCGCAGCGGACCGGGCCCGGCGCCTGTGAAAATCTGAAAATCGGCTTGCCGCAAGGCTTGCAATGCGTTCCAAGCAGGGATATACGCCTTTTCTACACTTTTTCCCCGAGGAAGCCATGCCGCATCATTCCGCGCCGCAGCGGGCCGTTCCGGGTTCCGGGAGCACCCTGCCCGACCTGACCGGCGTCGTCCTGCCCCCCCGGTTCCGCAGCCGCCACGCCCGCATACAGGACGTGGACGGCATGTCCAGCCTGATCAACGAATTCGCCGACGCGCGCATTATGCTCGCGCGCGGTCCGCTGTATCTTTACCAGAACATCCAGGATTACAGGGTCATCACCCTTCCCGTGGGCGGCCGCGAGACCGTGATCGCCTGCGGCGGGCTGCACGTGCTGTGGGAAGACCTGACCGAGGTGCGGTCCGTGGCCGTCCATCCTGCGCTGCAGCGCAGGGGCGTGGGCAGGAGCATCGTGCTGGACCTCATCGAAGATGCCCGTGCCCTGGGCGCGGCCCATGTGTTCACGTTCACGCTGTCCCCGGGATTCTTTGCGTCCCTGGGCTTTTCGGCCGTGGACAGGGACACCCTTTCCCCTGTGGTGTGGGCAGAGTGCAGCAAATGCCCCAAATTCTACAAATGCGACGAAGTGGGCATGATGCTCCACTTTCCGCCGCAGGACCAGGAGCAGTGACCATGAGCATCCTCTTGCAGCGTGATTTCCTCAAGATCGCCGACTTCAGCGCAGATGAACTGAACTATCTGCTCGACCTTGCCGCCCGCCTCAAGGATCTCCGCGCGCGCGGCAGGGAGCCGAGGATGCTTGCCGGCAGGAACATAGCGCTCATTTTCGAAAAAACGTCCACGCGCACGCGCTGCGCGTTCGAGTCGGCCATCCATCAGCAGGGCGGCAGCTGCACCTATCTGAGCGGCGGCTCGCAGATCGGCAAAAAGGAATCCATGGCCGATACGGCCCGCGTCCTCTCCCGCATGTTCGACGGCATAGAATACCGCGGCTTCGGGCAGGAGATCGTGGAGAAACTGGCTGAATATGCCACGGTGCCGGTGTGGAACGGGCTGACCGACGAATCCCATCCCACCCAGATCCTAGCCGATTTCCTGACCATGCGTGAGCACAGCGCCAAGCCCCTGGACAGGATATCCTTCGCCTACCTGGGCGACGCCCGCTTCAACATGGGCAATTCCCTGATGATGGGCGCAGCGAAGATGGGCATGGATTTCCGCGCCGTGGCACCCAGGGGATTCCAGCCCGGTGACGAACTGTTTGCCTTGTGCCAGGAGGAGGCCGCAAAGACCGGGGCGCGCATCACCCGCACAGACGACGTCGCCTCCGGCGTGGAGGGCTGCGATTTCGTGTACACCGACGTCTGGGTGTCCATGGGCGAGCCCGAGGAAGCCTGGGAGGAGCGCATCCGCCTTTTGCTGCCCTACCAGGTCAATGCGCGCGTCATGGAGCTCACGGGCAACCCGCAGTGCAAGTTCATGCATTGCCTGCCTGCCTATCACGACCGTGAAACGGCCGTGGGTGAATCTATCTACCGGAAGTACGGGCTGGATGCGCTGGAAGTGACCAACGATGTCTTTGAATCGCCGCGCTCCATCGTGTTCGACGAAGCGGAAAACCGCATGCACACCATCAAGGCCGTCATGGTGGCCACGCTGACCAAGGTGCCCCCCATCTTTTTTGAGGATTAGCGGGCGCATTGTCCGGAGCGCGATTTTTTGCTTGCCTTTTCGGCTTTCGTAGGGTAAATCTCTCAATCCTGCCTGCGAAAGGCGAATGTTCAGGCATATTCCGGCCCCATCGGGCTTTCATGGAGGATATATCATGGGTAAACAGTGCGAGATCTGCGGCAAAAAAGCTATGGTGGGCAATCTGGTGAGCCATTCCAATATCAAGACCAAGCGCCGCTTCAACCCCAATCTTCAGGCTGTGCGCCATCAGGGCGAAGACGGCGTCGTGCGCACCATCAACGTCTGCACCCGCTGCCTGCGTTCCGGCGCGGTGACCAAGCCCGTGGTGAAGGACGTCGAAGAATAGTCCTTTTCCTCGGTTCGCGATGTTTCCAGGGGGCGGTGAGATGATCTCCGCCCCTTTTGCGCTTAACGCTTTTCATCCCGCGCCCGGGTGGTGCGCGCGGGCGGGCAGCCAAGGCGCCCGCAGGGGAGGATGACGCATGGGCTATGCATGGGGTGCAGGCGGGCGGCGGCATGCCGGCCGCGTTTCCATGTGGCGGCGCCCCGACGGCGTTCCCCCTGGCTGGCGGGTGGTGGATTTTTCCGGACCGGGAAAGTCCGGCAGATCCTATCCCTGCCTGGGGACGCGGCAGATGGAGCTTTTGCGCCTTGTCCTGGAAGCGCGCGGCATACCGCATGTGGTCACGGGGAACGGCGCCCAGGCGCGCGCCTTCGTGCCCGCCATGTTTGAGCTGGCAGCCCGGTCCGAGCTGGCAGCCGTGGCCGCTGAAAAGCCCGTTGTCCGCCCGCGTGTCCCGCTGCGCCGCAATGCCCATTGGGCCATGCTGCCGCTGCTTGCCATGATCGTGCTGCACGGCATGCGCATGGGCTGGTGGCTCAGCGGGACGGGGCTGCCGTCTTCCGCCGGATGGCTGGACTGCGGGCGGCTCGACGTGGACCTTGTGCGCGCCGGCGGATGGTGGCGCACCGTGACATCGCTCACCCTGCACAGCGACGGGCTGCATCTGTTCAGCAATGTGCTTTTCGCCGCCCCGTTTTTTGCCATGCTCGCGCAGCGCATCGGACTGGGCATGGCGCTTTTCGCCTCGCTGCTGGCCGGGGCGCTTGGCAACGCCTGCGATGTCCTGTATCGTGATCCGGGCTATGCCAGCATAGGCGCCTCCACGGCCATGTTCGGCGTCGTGGGGCTTCTTTGCGCGGACATCGTGGTGCGCAGCCCCGAGCGCGGGCTGCGCCGCCTGGCCCTGCCTGTGGCCGCCGGGATGGGTTTTCTGGCCATGCTGGGCGCCGAAGGGCAGAACATCGACTACGCCGCGCATGTTTTCGGCCTGGCCTGCGGTTTCGCCCTCGGCCTGCCGGCGGGGGGCTGCTGCCTCCGGGGCGCGCCCGGATGGGCCGCGCAGCTGGCCCTGGGCGTTTCGGGCGTTGCGCTTGTCCTGGCTTGCTGGATGCGGGCCTTCAACATGCTTTGAGGTTGCGATGAGCGATACGGGAAAGTTTGAGGTCGTGGCCCGCTGCGGCCATGCCCGCGCGGGATTGCTCCATACTGCGCACGGCGTCGTGGAGACCCCGGTCTTCATGCCTGTGGGCACGGTGGGCAGCGTCAAGGCGCTCGCCCCGGACGATCTGGACGCAGCGGGCGCCCAGGTCATCCTGGGCAACACCTACCATCTTTACCTGCGCCCCGGCGACGAACTGGTGGCGCGCCGCGGCGGGCTGCACAGGTTTATGCGGTGGGACAGGCCCATCCTCACCGACAGCGGCGGCTTCCAGGCCTTCAGCCTGGGGAGCCTGAACAGGATGAAGAAGGACGGCGTGGAGTTCCGTTCTCATATCGACGGCTCCAGGCATATGTTCACCCCCGAAAAGGTCATCGGCATCCAGCGCAACCTCGGCTCCGACATCATGATGCCGCTGGACGTATGCCTGGGCTACGGCGCATCGCCCGATGAGGCGCTCGCTGCCGTGCGGCGCACCACGGAATGGGCCGGGCGCTGCCGCGAGGCGTATCCCGCGGGAGCGGGGGGCGGGCTGCTTTTCGGCATCGTGCAGGGCTGCACCTATCCGGACCTGCGCCGTGAATCGGCACGGCAGCTCATGGACATAGGCTTCGAGGGCTATTCCATCGGCGGGCTCGCGGTGGGCGAGCCCAAGCACATGATGATGGAGAACCTGCGCGCCCTCGATCCCGTGCTCCCTCAGGAAAAGCCGCGCTACCTCATGGGCGTGGGCACGCCCCTGGACATACTGCACGCCATCGAGTCCGGGGTGGATATGTTCGACTGCGTGCTCCCCACGCGCAACGCCCGCAACGGCACGCTCTATACCTCGCAGGGCAAGATCAACATCAAGCGCCGCGAATACGCCGAAGACGACGGACCACTGGATCCGCGATGCGGCTGCTACACCTGCCGCACGTTCTCCCGGGCCTATCTGCGGCATCTTTTCGTCAGCAGGGAGCTGCTCGCCTTCCGCCTCAATTCCCTGCATAACATCACCTATTTCCTTGATATGGCGCGCGCTGCGCGCCGCGCCGTGATCGAGGGGCGCTACGCCGCATTCAAGGCCGCGTACGAGGCGGCCTATCCCGAAGAAGACCTGCTCTTCGACGCACCGGTGGAGCAGGGCGCTTGACCGATGACCCTGCGCAACGTAAAGTTGGGCGGCTTCATGGCATAAATGCAGCAAAAAGGTGTTCCGATGGCAGGAAAAGCTTCTCTGGCGGCGCTGTACAGGCCGCAGACCTTCGCCGAGGTGGTGGGGCAGGACATGGTCAAGTCCATCCTTTCCCGCGCCGCGCAGGAAGACCGCGTGGCTCCGGCCTACCTGCTCAGCGGCACGCGCGGCGTGGGCAAGACGACCATCGCCAGGATCTTCGCCAAGGCGCTCAACTGCGAGAAAGGCCCCGCCGGCGAGCCCTGCAACCAGTGTTCCGCCTGCCGCCGCATCACCCAGGGCACGTATGTCGATGTCGTGGAGATCGACGGCGCATCCAACCGCGGCATAGACGACATCCGCCGCCTGCGCGACGCCGTGGGCTACGCCCCCATGGAAGGCCGGTACAAGGTCTTCATCATCGACGAAGCGCACATGCTCACCGAACCCGCCTTCAACGCCCTGCTCAAGACGCTGGAGGAGCCGCCTGCCCGGGTGACCTTCATCATGGCGACCACCGAGCAGCACAAGTTCCCCGTGACCATACTGAGCCGGTGCCAGCACTTCGTTTTCCGCCAGATACCCGAAGACGTGCTCAGGGCGCATGTTTGCCGCGTGCTGGAGCGCGAAGGGCAGCCCTTCGAACCCGAAGCCGCCGCCCTCATCGCGCGCCGGGCCGCCGGCAGCGTGCGCGACGCCATGTCGCTCCTCGGGCAGGCCCTGGCACTGGGCTGCACCCCCGGCGAGCCCCTTGCCGCCGCGCAGGTCCGCAGGGTGCTGGGACTGGCCGGGCGCGAAGTCATGGACAGGCTTCTCGATGCCATCGCCGCGCATGACATGGCTGCCATCGTGAAGCTCGTGCGGGAGCTGCTTGCCCAAGGCGTGGACATGGGCTTTTTCCTGCGCGAGCTTGCCAGCCTCTGGCGCGACCTCTTCCTTGCCCGGCAAGCCGCCGGCGGGCTGTGGGAGGAAGAAGAGCAAAAGGCGCTCCATGCCTCGGCGTCGCGTTTTTCTCCGGCCTTCATCCATGCAGCATGGCAGATGACCCTGGATTCCCAGCGCCGCATACTCAGCAGCCTGGAGCCGTCGGTGGGGCTGGAACTGCTTTTGCTCAACCTTGCCATGCTGCCCAGGCTCCTGCCTCTGCGCGAGCTCTCCGCCTTCCCCGCCGGGGAAGCGGAGGAGGGGCGGTCTTCCCCGCAGTCCGCGGTCACTCAGCCTCCGCAGTATCCGCCGCAGCCCCCCGCATGCCCCGCACCCCCTCCGTCTCCCGCCCCTGTCCAGGCGTCCCCCGCGACTCCTGCAGCGGTACCGGAGCCCGTGCCTGAGCCGGCACCGGAGCCTGTGCCTGAACCGGCCGTCCCGGCGGCGCCTCCGGCGGCGCCTGGGGACTGGAAGAAAGAGGATCCTGACCCCGGCCTGCACTGGGGGGAGTTCGTTGCCTCCCTGGGCAACAGCGACGCGGAGCTCAACGTGCCCATGCTCAGGCAGTGCGGCGGCGAGGTGCGCGGCGGCTGGCTGGTGCTCAGGCCCTACACCCAGATAGCAGCCAAGAAACTGAAGGCAGGCAAAGGGCTGCTGGAGGACCGCGCTTCAGCGTGGGCAGGACGCCGCCTGGAATGCGTCTTCCTGCCGCCGCAGAAGATCGTCCGCACCGAGGCGGAGCTGATACAAGACATGGAAAAGCACCCCGTGGTGCAAAGGCTCGCGGGAGCCTTTGACGCCGAAGTCGTGCATGTGAAGGATTAACCGCCAACAGGGGATGTCCCCGGGAGAAGCGTATGCGCAATATGAACGACCTGCTGCGCCAGGCGCAGGTGATGCAGAACAAGATCGCCAAACTCCAGCAGGAGATGGCCGAAAAGGACGTGGAAGCCTCCGCCGGCGGGGGCATGGTCAAGGTGGTGATGAACGGGCGCCAGGAAATGAAGTCCATCACCATCGACAAGGCCGTCATGGAAAGCGGGGACGCCGAGATGCTCCAGGACCTCATCATCACGGCCGTCAACGAGGCCGTGCGCATCGGCCGCGCCAATCTGGAGCGTGAAATGTCCAATATCTCCGGGGGGATCCACCTTCCTGGCATGTTCTAACCGTCCTTTTGACCTTGCAAAAAGACCGCCGGTAGCCCGGCGGTCTTTTTGCATCTCCAGGCCGCAGCCGGAAGGAGGGCGCGCGTTCAGCCGGCGCTTCCGGTCCCGCCCACCGGGTCACGCCAGAAGCCGGCCATGAAGTCGTCGTATTCCCTGCGCAGGGAGAGCATGAGCTCATGCACCGGGACGATGCTCTTGACCTTGCCCACGTTGGCCCCGCAGAAGGCGAAACCCCTGTCGAGGTTGCCCTTCATGGCGTTGATGAGTGCTGCGGCGATGCAGTAGGGGGATGTCGCAGGGTCGCAGGTCTTGATGCAGTGGAACACGCACTTGAAGGGCTTCTTCTTCCCGGCGCGCGCTTCGTCGATGAAGGCGTTCTCCAGGGCGCGGCCGGGCATGCCCACCGGGCTGTTGATGATGGTCACGTCTTCTTCGCGGGCGTTGACGTAGGCCTGCTTGAAGCGGATGTCGGCGTCGCATTCGTCGGTGGCCACGAAGCGCGTGGCCATCTGCACACCGGAAGCGCCCAGGTTCATCACGCGGGCTATGTCCGCTCCGGAGAACACTCCTCCGCCGGCGATGACGGGGATGGCCCGTCCTGCCTTGTCTTCCAGCGAGCGTGCCGTATCCACCACCCCGGAGATGAGGCTCTCCAGGGAAAACGAGGAATCAAAGATATGCTCTTTGGAAAAGCCGAGGTGTCCGCCCGCCCGCGGTCCTTCCAGGACGAAGGCGTCGGGCAGCAGGCCCGTCTTGGCCAGCCATTTTTTGGCGATGAGGGCGGCGGCGCGGCTCGAGGACACGATGGGCACCAGCTTGGTGCGGAATTCCTGCCGGGCGCGTTCGCACGTGTCCAGGAAGATGCGCGGCAGGTCCATGGGCAGCCCGGCTCCGGAAAAAATGATGTCGGCCTTGGATTCCACGGCTGTCCTGGCCAGGTCGGCAAAGGTCGTGAGCGCCACCATGATGTTGACGCCCAGGATGCCGCTGGTCATGGAGCGGGCTTTCTCGATCTCGCGCTTAAGGGCGCGGGTGTTGGCCCCTATGGGGTCGGAGGCTGCGTCAGGCTCGCGCATTCCGGCCATGGCGCCCGCGATCACGCCGATGCCGCCTTCGTTGGCGACGGCAGAGGCCAGGCGCGACATGGATATGCCTACGCCCATGCCGCCCTGGACGATGGGCAGGCGGGCCACAAGATCGCCTATCTTAAGGGATGGGAATGACATGGTGATGCTCCTTTGTCCGCTGGAAAGGGAGGATGCCCCGGGTGGGCAGGAAGGACCACCTTTCGCCGGACGATTCGGAAAAACACTAGCACGCAACGGGGAGCGTGGCAAGGGAGCGTGCAAAAAATCTTTTATTTACGGATAAATAACAATCCTTACTTTTAAGCAGTGCAAAAGCACGGCTTCAGAGCCGGGTGCAGAGCTGCCGGCATGGGAACGGCAGCGGGACTGCCTTGCCAGGGCGGAGCCGGCGCAGGGCCGCCTGCCCTGGCGCAGCGAGCGGGAAGTGGACTTTGTCCGGCTTTTATCGTACAAGGCATATGACGCCTAAAAACAACCTCCGGGGATCGCGTGTGATGCAGAACGATGCTGAAACGCTGGCTTTTGACGATGCCGGACTCGCCGGCCAGCTCTTTGGCCCGCTGAACGCCCATCTTGAGCTCATTGCCGACGCCTCCGGCGCAGAGCTGCAGACCCGCGGGACGGAGCTCACCGTGCGCAGTGCCAGCCCTGCCCGGAGGAGCCTGCTGCTCAACCTGTTCGCCCAGTGCTATGGGCTGCTGCGCCAGGGGCGGAGCCTGCGCGGGGAAGACCTCCTGCAGGGCTACGAAGAACTCCTGCGTGACCCTCAGGCGCGGCTGGAAAAGCTCTTCCGTGATGCGGGGCTCGTCGTTTCGCCGCGCAAGACCATCATGGCCCGGAACACGTCCCAGCGCCAGTACATGGAGCTTCTGCGCTCGCATGAGATGGTCTTCGCCACCGGTCCGGCCGGCACGGGCAAGACCTACCTTGCCGTTGCCGTGGCGGTCGCCATGCTGGCGGCCAGGCGCGTCAAGAAGATCATTCTCACCCGCCCCGCGGTGGAGGCCGGGGAGCGGCTTGGCTTCCTGCCTGGCGACATGCAGGAGAAGGTCGACCCCTATCTGCGCCCCCTGTACGACGCCCTCGGCGACATGTTCGGCCCCCAGGGGCTGCTGCAGAAGCAGGAGGCGGGCGTCATCGAAGTGGCTCCGCTGGCCTTCATGCGCGGGCGCACGCTCAACGACGCCTTCCTCATCCTGGACGAGGCGCAGAACACCACGCGGGAACAGATGAAGATGTTCCTCACCCGCATGGGATTTGGTTCACGCGCCGCCATCACTGGAGACATCACCCAGATCGACCTTCCACCCTCCGGACGCGACGGGGGGCAGGAGGGGGAGAGCCGTTCAGGGCTCATCCATGCTCTGCGCGTGCTCTCAGGCGTGCGCGGCGTGGCCTTCCATCAGTTCCACAGCTCCGACGTGGTGCGCCATCCCCTGGTGGGGCGCATCGTGGATGCCTATGACCGCTATGAAAAGAATTAAAAAAATATCCCCTGTGAGCATCCGGCAGCTTTGGCTGCATGCACGCGCCATGCTGCGCCACCATCACCATGACTGGGGGCTGATAGCCCTTGCCCTCGCCCTTGTGTCACTTTCGCTCCTCTGCGCCGTCCAGCCCGGGCGGCAGTCAAGGGTCCTCTATCCTGCAGGGGAGATAGCGGCGGTGGACGTCGTTTCCGACCGCGACATGATGGTGGAGGATCAGAGGGCCACCCAGCAGCGCCGCGACAGGGCCCTGGCCCTGCAGCCCATGGTCTTCGACCTGGATAAGAAAAGCATCGCGGCATTCCGCGAGGAAAGCCTCGACCTGCTCGAGCGCATCAACCGCCTGGGCGTGGAGGAATCTGGCCTGGAGACCGTGCGCCGGTCTTTCAACGAGCGGCACGGAGCGGAGGTGTCGCTGGGTTCCTTCCGCGTGCTGGCGGCTTCCTATGTGCAGGAGTACCTGCTGAACACGCTCATACCCTGGATCGAGACAGCCCTTTCCAACGGCGTCATCGCCGACATGCGCCAGCTTGCCAGCACCGACAACGCCGCCATCGTTCGCGACCTGGACAGCGGCACCGAGGTGCTCCGCAGCCAGACCGAGGGCCTTTCGGACCTGCGCATGTTCCGGGTCTCGCTCATCCGCAAGCTGCATGACGCCGAGGGGCTGAATCAGCGTTCCAAGAGCGTGCTCCAGGAGATCATGCCCCTGATGATCGTGCCCACGCTGGCCGTGAACCAGGAGGAGACCAGCCAGCGCAACCAGGATATGCTCTCGGCCGTGGAACCTGTGCTCTACCGCGTGCAGACCGGGGAAGTGATCGTCCGGGCCGGCGACATGGTGACGCATGAGCAGCAGATCAAGCTGCAGGCCCTGTTCCGGGCCGCGCCCGGCATGGTCGACTGGAAGGCCTTTGGCGGCTGCATGCTGCTGGGCTTCTTTTTGCTCCTGGGGCTGTTCATCACGCCCAGCGGCAACAAGGGGACGGTGCTCCGCACGAGGGACCAGACGCTCATCGCCCTCATCCTGGTCGTGTTCGGGCTGGCCGCCTGGGGCGTGATGGCGCTTGCGCTCGCGCTCTCGGCGTCTTCCTCCGTGCGCATCCTGGCCTTCGCCTTTCCTGTGGCGGGCGGTGCGGGGCTTGCCGCACTCATCTTTGCAGCGCGGCGCTACTGCACCGTCGGGCTCCTGCTGGCGTTTTTCTGCACGGTGATCTTCAGGGGAGACGTGAGCCTGTTCTTTTTCTACTTCATGTCGTCCATGACCAATACCTGGCTGGTGCTGCGCGCGCAGAACAGGCAGGACGTGGTCTGGGGCAGCGTGCCGCTGTTCCTGTGGATGGTCCTCACGGGCGCCGGCGCCGCCCTCATCATGCGCCTTGAGGTCCACCAGATGCCCGCGCTCGTCCTGGCGCTGATGTGCAACGCGCTGCTTTCGCTCTTCATGCTTTTCGCGCTCAGCCCGGTGCTCGAGATGCTCATGGGCTATACGACGCGCTTCCGCATGATGGAGCTGATGAATCTGGAGCACCCCCTGCTGCAGGAGCTGATGGTCAAGGTGCCAGGCACGTACCACCATTCCCTCATGGTCTCCAACCTCGTGGAGGCTGGTGCAGTGGCCATAGGCGCCAACAGCCTGCTCTGCAAGGTGGGGGCCCTGTACCACGACATCGGCAAGATCTTCCGCCCGCGTTACTTCATCGAAAACCAGTTCGGCGGGCGCAACCCGCATGACAAGCTCTCCCCGGCCATGAGCGTGCGCATCCTGTTCTCCCATGTCAAGGACGGCGTCAAGCTGGCCGAAGAGTACCATCTGGGCAGGGAGATCACCGACATCATCCAGCAGCACCATGGCAACCGCGCGGCCATGTCGTTTTACGGCAAGGCGAAGCAGATGGGCGAGGAACCGGACCTGGAGGATTTTTGCTACCCCGGGCCGAGGCCCCAGACCAGGGAGGCGGCCATCGTCATGCTGGCGGATTCCGTGGAGGCGTCGAGCCGCACCCTGACCGACCCCACGCCGTCGGTGATCAGGGCGCATGTCTCCAAGATCATGAAGGACGTCTATGCTGACGGCCAGCTTGACAACTGCGACCTGACCTTCCGCGACCTGAGCCGCATCGCCGACGCCTTCGTCAGCATCATCACCGGGCTGCACCATCAGCGCATCACCTATCCCGGGCAGGACAAGAACGGCATTTTCGCTCCCGAAGACGCCGAGGACCTGAAACCGGAATGGATGGTGGAAGGCGCGGACGGCTCCGGAGGAGCCCCGGCCGCCCAGGGCCCCGCCGGGGATACCGGCACGGCCGGGGCGCAAGGGACGGAGGAAGGCAAGGCATGAATCCTTCCGTTCAGGTGCGCATGCGCGCACCCTGCCGCTTTTGCCGCAGGGAATGGGCTTCATGGCTCGAGACCATGCTGTGCGCCGCCTTTGACGGGCGCATGCTCCCCGGGCAGGAGCGCGGGCTGCGGCCCGGACGGTCCGGGAGCTTTCCTTCCGTGGAGCTCATCGTTGCGGGGGACGGCGCGATCTCCGCGCTCAATGCCCGGGCCCTCGGCTGCACCGGCCCTACCAACGTGCTGAGCTTCCCCGGCGGAGGGGACAGGCTCGGTTCGCTTTTCCTGAGCGCCGAAACGCTGGAGAGGGAGATCGTTCTTTACGGGCAGGATCCCGGGGAGCATGCCAGGCGCCTGCTCGCCCACGGATTCGGACACATCACGGGATTTGACCACGGACCGGACATGGACGCCTTTTGCTCCATGCTGGAGGATGCATGCGCCAGGCCGCGGGCTCCGCGGCCTTTATGACGCAGGGAAAGGCGGGCGCAGCGCCCGCGGAGGATAATGATGGACAGGAACAACGAGCACCGCTGCGGCTGGGTCGCGCTCATGGGGCCGCCCAACGCAGGCAAATCCACGCTTCTCAACGCGCTTTTGGGGCAGAAGGTGAGCATCGTCACTTCCAAGCCGCAGACGACGCGCAGCCGCATCGTCGGCATCATGTCCGAACCCGGGGCCCAGGTCATCTTCATGGATACTCCGGGCGTGAGCCATCTGCGCCTGCAGCCGCGCGGGCATCTGGCCAAGATGATGAGCCAGTCCGCCTGGCAGAGCATGGCGGCCGCCCATGCCGTCATGCTGGTGCTGGATGCCGACCTGTACCTGCGCAGGGAGGAATTCCTTGAGCGTGACGTGCAGCCGCTGCGTGATGCGCTCGCCGAAGACGACCGCCCCCTGATCGTCGTGCTGAACAAGATAGACCTGTTCCACGACAAGGCGCGCATGCTGCCGCTGCTCACCCAGCTCCAGGAATGGTTCCCCAGGGCGGAGCTCTTCCCCCTGTCGGCGCTCACCAGGGACGGCATACGCGAACTCAAGGGGCTGATCACCGGCATGGTGCCGCCCGGTGCGTCGCAGTTCCCCGACGACCAGCTCTCCACGGCGCCCACGCGCTTCCTGGCCGCGGAGATCGTGCGCGAAAAGGTCTTTGAAAAGCTGCGCCAGGAAGTGCCTTACAGCACTGCCGTGGACATTGAATCCTGGCAGGAGGATGAAGATCGGGGCATGACGACCATCCACGCCGTCATTTTTGTGGCCCGCCCCTCGCACAAGGCCATGGTCATCGGCAGGTCCGGCGCGACCATCAAGCAGATCGGCATAGAGGCGCGGCGCGATATCCAGGAGCTCATCGGAGGAAAGGTGAACCTGCAGCTCTGGGTGAAAGTCAAGGACAACTGGGCCGAAGACGTGGAGATGCTCCACGACCTCGGACTTGAAGAAGACAGCTGAGAAGGTGGGCGCAGCATGACGGCTCTTGAAGAACGCTGGCGGCGCGTGCTGGACGGCATGTTCGAGGCGGAACGCCATGCGTCCCGGCCCGCGGGATCGGTGCGCCTGGTCGCCGTTTCCAAGTTCCATCCGGCTTCGGACATAGCTGAGCTCTGCCGCCTGGGCCAGCGGGATTTTGGCGAAAACTACGTGCAGGAAGCGCGCGCCAAGCAGCAGGAGCTTGCCGATCTGGACATCCGCTGGCACGCCATCGGGGCGGTCCAGAGCAACAAGGCCAAAGACGTCGCCGGGCGTTTTTTCCTGCTGCATACGCTGGCCAGCGAGCCCCTTGCCCGGGGCCTGGTGCGGAGGCTGCCCGAGGGGGCGGTGCAGGATGTGCTCATCGAGGTCAATATCGGGGAGGAGCCGCAGAAGGCTGGCGTGATGCCCCCGGACATGCCCGCTTTCATGGAGGCCCTGCTGAAGGGTGGGCTGGTATCGGAAGGGGGCCCGGGGCTGCGCCTGCGAGGGCTGATGTGCCTGCCTCCGCGTTGCGGCGAGGGCGAAGAAGCCCGCCCGTGGTTCGTGCGCCTGCGTGAGCTGCGCGATTCCCTGGCCCGGCAGTCCGGGCTTGCCCTGCCGGAGCTTTCCATGGGCATGTCGGGCGATTACCGCCAGGCCATTGAAGAAGGCGCCACGATCATCCGCGTGGGCACCGAGATCTTTGGTCCGCGGCCGGTGAGGCCATAGTTTTCAGGAGGGAAGGCGGCGCAGGAGCGCTGCCTTCCTTGTCCGCTGCCGGCAGCGGTCAGATCCCCAGGCTTTCCACCCAGCGCCATGAATTTCCTTCTAATTCCCGCGTGTTCTATAACCTTCCTTTTTTATAGGAAAAAGCTCAATCCATATGCGCACATAAATACCACAGTTTTCCTTCTTTTTCCTTCCTGTGTTGGATAACGGTTGGATAAAAGCAAGGAAGAGTCTCTTTTTTGAGGTTTACGGCTAAAGTTTTTGCAAACGGACACAATCTTCATCATAAGAAGGAGATCGTGCCATGAGCAAAGCACAGTATGAACCGACAAAGTATTCTGGCGTGTTTACGAGACTTGACAATCAAAACAAGAAGAAATTTTACATAAGGTATGTCATCGGAGGTCGCGGCGGCAAGCAGGTATTTGAATGTCTTGGAGGTACAGATGCCGGCTGGACGGCTGCAAAAGCTTCGCAGGAACGCGCTGATCGAATTAGAGAAAAGACAAAATCAAACAGAGCAAAGCGAGCAGAAGCCAAAGAAGTTGCTTCAGAAATTCGTTGGACTTTAGACAAGTTATGGGAAGCGTATAAAGAAGCTTACCCTAAAAGCGATAAAAACCGCGCCATCGAAGAAGGCGTTTATAATTGTCGTTTGAAGAAACCATTTGGTGCAAAAACCATAAAAGAACTTAGTACAATTGAAATTGATCGTTTTCGTAATAGGCTCACTGCTCAAGGGTTGAAGCCAGCGACAATCAGAAATGTGATGGAGCTAATGCGCAGGCTTTTCAATTTCGGTGATAAGCAGGGTTATTGTGTTGTACCTCGCACGCTTCATTTCAACTTTCCGAAGGTGGACAACGAGAAGACAGAGTTCCTGACGGATGAGGAATTGCAGCGCTATGAGCAAGCCCTAAACCAGTTTGAAAGTATAGAACACTCGAATGATACTGCCTATTATATAGCCTATGCTCATCTGATTCTGCGTACAGGGATTCGCCGTTCTGCCGCTATCGCTTTACGATGGGATGATTGTGATTTTGAAAGAGGATTTATTGCTCTGCGCGGAGTAAACGCAAAAAATGACAAAACACAGTTTATACCCATGAGCGGAGATGTAAAAAGGATGCTCATGGAGCTCCCTCATGCTAATGGTGCTTTTATCTTCCCCCAAAGGGATAAGGATACTTATACAAGAAAAATGAGAAAACTGCGTGAACTCGCAGGGATATCCAAGGACTTCCGTCCCGTTCACGGCCTGCGCCATAACTTCGCTTCCCGTCTCGCAAGCAGCGGAAAGGTCGATCTCTACACGCTGCAAAACCTGATGACGCACTCTTCTCCTGCCATGACCCAGCGCTATGCGCACCTGGCAGACAAGGCCATGCACCGCGCAGCCAGCGTGATTGATGAAGTGATGAGCGTACAGGAAAAGGCAGAAGAGGCTGCTGCGACAACAGAGGCAGCACAGTAAAGTTATCGTTCACACGGCATAGCACGTAGCCTTTATGTCACAGCATCCGGCAAACGGATTGTCATCGTGCGGTGCTTTTTCAAAAAATCGCAGAAGACACCGGACAAGGAATTGAAAATAGCCCTTCAGCGGGCAAAGGAGGTCGAGTAATGGAAATTCCTTTCGATGCAGTACGAAAAGAATTGCTGAACGATCCTGAAATAAAGGCGGAATATGAAGCTCTGGAGCAGGAGTTCGCCATTGCCCAGGCTCTCATCGATGCCCGTTCATCAGCTGGCATGACACAGGCGCAGGTGGCTGCCAAGCTGGGAGTGTCTCAGCCTGTGGTCGCTCGGATGGAATCTGGGCGCAACATCTCTATAAAAAGCATAGCGCGCTATGCAAAGGCCGTGGGCAGGCCCATCAAACTGGAGATCCTGCCGTCCTGAAGAGTTCGCCTGCGCACTTCTCCTCTGCAATGGCATCCCTGTCATCGGACTGCGGACGGACTTTGCCTGTGCGCTGACAGCGACGGCGGGCTGGTCAACGCCATGATCCAGGGCAGCATCCTGAGCATGTGCCGGAGTACGGACGAGGTTTTGGGTGTGCTGGGGAGGCTGCGGCAGGGCATGGGATAAGCGCAAAAACCTTGCAACCGGTAGCGCCTGCAGCTATGATGACGGCAAGGCAAACTGCCTTGCAAAAAATACGGGGTGCGCTATGGCTACGAAAAGGACATGGCACGCTGAGGTTTCCGCTTGCCGGAGAGGCGGCAGCGGTCTTGCGCTGCGCCCGGCAACCTGCCTGCCCCCACAGCACATAACCCATTGTGATAACAACAGCACACGGCCGCGCATGAGCGACGGCTGCCTTATTGAAGATATACCCGCTGTTCAGGCTCCGGCCTGAGAGCGGGCTTTGTATTGCCCTGCGCCGCAGAGCCGGACGCAAGGAGGGATGATATGAGCACATATTACGTATATGACGGACAGACATCCACCGGAATAACGGTGGGTGCGAATGAGACCATGCATGTATCCTCCGGCGGCACGGCCATTGGAACGATCATTAACACCGACGGCAACCAGATCGTTTCCAGCGGCGGCGTGGCTTCCAGTACGGTCGTTTTCTCAGGCGGCGCCCAAAACCTGTACATGGGCAAAGCGGTCGGCACGGTATTGAGCGGCGGCAGACAGGATGTACACGCCTCCGGAGCAACAGCTTCAGGTACGGTCATTTCATCAGGTGGCTGGCAGTGGGTGTATTATCATGGCACGGCTAGCGGGACCACGATATTGACTGGTGGCAGCCAGAGAGTGGGCGAGAACGAATACTGGACTATAGAAGATGGTTTTTGCACAGTGACCGGCACCGTAGTCTCCTCCGGCGGCAGCCAGATAGTGAGTGCCGGCGGCATAGCCAACGGCACGGTAATATCCTCCGCCGGCAGCCTGGAAGTGAATTCCTGGGGCATAGCCAGCGACACGACATTGTCAAGCGGTGGTCAGTTGTTTGTGTCTGAGGGCGGTTCTGCGACCGGTGTGATCCAGGAAAGCGGAGGCGTGATCAACGTTGCTGTCACTTCCGGCGATGCAGCCACGAAGGTGACCGGCACCAACGAAAACGGATCGTTCTCCATCTCCGGAGGAATCGCGAAAAACCTCATCCTGTACGACGGCAGCACTGTCACGGTCAACTCCGGCGCCACGCTGGACAATGCCACCATATACCAGAACGCCAATGTCGATATCCAAAGCGGGGCGACCGTCACGAACACCCTGTATAAGGACTGGACCCTGACCGGCTATAAAGAACTTACTCTCAATTCCGGTGAGCGTTCGGAGAACACATGTCTCCAAGGAGATCTATCCAGCGAAACCGTCAACGACGGGGCCATAGCGTCAGGCACGACGATCACCACCACGGCCAACTACAAGGTCTACCAATACGTGAAATCCGGAGGCGTGGCTGTCAGCACGTGTATTCTTGAGGATCCCGACAGTCCTCAAGGTCGGGGACAGATCGTGGAAGACGGCGGCACAGCGATCAGCACGATTCTGCATGGCGGTTCGATGCACGTGCAGGGTGGTGGGGTCGCAAGCGGCGCTGCGATATACGCTGGCGGCTCCATGGTGCTGGAAGAAAACGGCACTGCATATGACACAACGGTATATAGCGGAGGAGAAGTAGAGAGTATCCTCGGCACTGTGATCGATATGACGGTAACCAATGGCGGCAGTGCCCTTCTTTTAGAAGGCAGCAATGTGTCCGGACTCAACGTACTATCAGGTGGCTCGACTTTAATAAAAGCAGCTTACGTATACAACCCTGTGATATCCAGCGGCGGTTCGGTTACTGCGTGGATATATGCACGCGTATACAGTGCGACGGTCTACAACGGTGGCGAGATACGTTTTGACTGTGATTATGATGATTTTACCAATTGGGCATATGACACGCAGGTCAGCGGTGGCGCCATGCATATTTCTTCAGCTGCCTTGGCGAGCGGAACGATGATATACAGTGCCGGACAGGTGATCGTATCCAGCGGCGGCTCTGCGACCGACACGACGATATCGAGCGGCGGGACGCTGAATATTCTTGTCGGTGCTTCCGCATATGGCGTGACGATATCGAGCGGAGGTAAGCTCGCCATGGAAGTTGCGCCGGGTGATGGTCGCACATATATAGCGGGCACCAACGCACAATGCGAGTTTGAGTATTCTTACGCC
>JAEEGL013946741.1_pt1 | contig 19475 bp, 12 predicted proteins | sample 9134231 | NCBI WGS metagenome assembly JAEEGL01 (sample SAMN16246548, study PRJNA631951) | gut metagenome | biome: gut microbiome; feature: rumen; material: fiber-attached | host: Bos | place: Iran: Karaj | collected 2018-10
CCAATCCCCAATCCCCAATCCCCAATCCCCAATCCCCCTATCTAATTTTTAATTTTTTTAAAAAAAGAGTTTTTCAGTTCAACTTAAAAAAAATTTTGTTTATATAATATATATAAATAATATTTTTTATTATTTTATTTTCATTTTAATTTATAAAACATTTATTTTATTTTTAAATTCATTTTTTATTAATTTGAGGAAAAGAATCATTCCAGCTAATTTTTTATTATCTTTACCATATATATTTTTCTTTTTCCACTTTTGAATTAAACATTTATATGTTAACTTTAATTTTTTTCTTTCACCTTTTTGTTTAAGAAAATTCTTTTATCTGTAACTCAAAAAATTTATTCATTAAATAAAATATTTATCTTTTTTTTTGATTATAGAATTATTTTATTTATTTTCTATTATATTTTTGTTTTATAAATATTGACTGAAATCTGTTTGAAATTAAATAATCTTTTATTATATCTTTATAAGTTTACTTCAAGAAAGGATTATTTTATTTAATTTTATATTTTATAATCATAGAAGTTGTATAGGGCAAGAACAATTTACTCTATAATTATTAGAAAAATAAAAAATAATTTATCCATTTCCTTTAATCTAAAGAGTACTAATATTGGAATAATTTTATATTAGTATTTTATATATCATAAACTTCTTCTCCATTTTTATTATTTTTTTTCATTTAAATTCTTTTTATCAAAATTAAAAGGATAATCGATTAGTATTTTATAGTTTAAACAAATGATATTTCATTTCTTATATTAGAATAAATTTAACATTCAACTTATTTTCTCTTTGAAACTCCTTTTTATATATTATAATGCTTCAATATTTTAATTATAATAATGTTCTATATCTAACTTAATTATTGATTATTTTGATTTTTAATTTAGAGTAACATCAATTCATTCTATTGATGTATTATATATTTAAACTATGCAATCTGGATCATAATATAAAAGATTTGATTACGTATTTTCTCTTATTTTTGTTCCTTGTTTATTTGGCGTTATGTGAAAATGATTTTTTCCTTTTTCTTTATTTTATTGTTTTAACTTTCATTATTCTTTTTGACCATTTTACTTTAGTTTTCGATTAGAAGAAGTAAATGAAATTATTCATTTTTTTAATTTTTAAATTAATTAGTTATTCAATGAAAAATAATTCATTTATTCATCATTAACTTAAAATAAATATTGATTCAAACAAAAAATGAAAAAAATAATAATTTAAATAAAATAAAAATTAATCAAAAAAATATCTAAAATCATCAAAAAAAAATCAAATTAATAAAAACCTTGAATTAATTTTTTTATTTAAAAAATCAAAACAAAAAAAAACAAAAAATGTCAGTCTCTCAATTTTTTATATTAACAAAAAGAGGAGATTCAATAATATATTTAGATTTTAAAAGAGATATAAAAAAAAGTAATGAAATATTTTTTCGTAAAGTAAATTTTTATTCCGATGAAGAAGAAGCAGCTCCTCCAATATTTAATGAAGAAGGAATAAATTTTATATATATAAAAAACACTCAATTATATTTTGTAATATCAACATTAGATAATTCATCTCCAAATTATTTTTTAGAAATTTTAGAAAGAATAATGAAAGTAATAAAAGATCATTGTGGAGAATTAACAGAAGAATCAATAAAAAAAAATTTTGTGTTAATATATGAGATAATAAATGAAATGATTGATTTTGGTTTTCCTCAATTATCAACAACAGAACAAGTAAAACAATTTGTTTTTACAGAACCAATTGTAATATTAAATAATATTAATACTATTAAAGAAATGATAAATAAAAAAGTAAAATCAAATGAAAACACAAAAAGATCTATTATGATAACTAAAGACGATAAAAGCAAAAATGAAATATATGTTGATATATTTGAAAAAGTTACTTGTTTATTTAATAAAAATGGTAATCTTATTAACAGTGAAGTTGTAGGAGCAATTAAAATGAAAAGTTATTTAAAAAATTCTCCTGAGTTAAAAATTATTTTAAGTAATGATATTTCTTTTACAAAAGATAATTATAACTCTGGAAAAATATTCATTGATGATTATAATTTTGATCAAGGAGTTCAAACTAAAGACTTACTTAATTCAAGTACTTTATACATTGTTCCTCCTGAAGGAGAATTTATTTTAATGAATTATCATATTAATTCTGATTTTGATCCTCCTTTTAAAATCTATTCTATTGTTGAAGAATTTGATTATAAATTAGAATTAACATTAAAAGTTCAAGCTAATTATTCAACTAAAATTAATGGAGGGAATATTGTTATTAAATTTAATATTCCAAAATTAACTCAAAGTGTTTTTTTTGATTTACCTCCTAAAAATAAAAATATTCAAAAAGTAGATTATATTAAAAGTCAACAAATTTGTGTTTGGAAAATTCCAAAAATGGCAGGTGGAACTGAAAATAATTTAAATGTTAAAATTACTCTTCAAGTTAATAAACCTAGTCAATTAAGAAGAGAATTAGGTCCTATTACTATGTCTTTTGAAATACCAAATTATAATATTAGTAAATTACAAATTAAAGAATTGAAAGTTTTAAGTAATGATAAAAAATATAATGCTTTGAAATGGGTTAGAATATTTACTCAGGCTAGTTCTTATGTATTTAGAATTGCATAAAAACATTTTAAATTATTTAATATTAAATTTTTTTTTTGTTTTTTTATTTATTCATATTTTTAATAATATATGTTTATTATTATGAAATCATTTCGAAAATTATCAAAGATATTCATTTCAAAAAAGCAAAAAAAATATTTATTAAGTTTCATTAAAAAAATCCCAAAACAATTAAAAAAATAAACAAATTATCTATTTTTTTATTTAAATAATAATCATTTACTTTCCTTCTTCATTTTTTTTTTCTTTGACTTCATCAGCACCAATTATCTTAGCATCAGAATGCATTTCACTAAGTTGTCCAGCATCAAACCTAGGTCTTTTAATAGTTTTAACTTTTCTAATAGTGCAAAATTCAATAGGATGAATTTTTTTACATCTTTCCTCCATATCCTTAGTAATCTTATCATCTAAAACTTTAGTAACTAAATCTTTCAAACTACACTTTCTTACATTACTTACAATAATTTTCTTAATAATAGCTCTAATTTGTTTAATTTGACTTCTCTGAGCATAACTAGTTCCTCTTAATTGATGTTGAGTTTTAGCAGTGAAACAAATAACAAAGAATCTCATAAGGAATCCATCATTAGTTTTGCAATCAACGAAAGTATCAATTAATGAAGTCCATTTTCTAATTAATGAACATAAATGATCTCTTGTAGTATCCATACCATAAAAATTAGTTTTTGCTACTTTTCCTCCTTGTTCTGCATCTTCTACTATTAATTTTATCTTCTTCGATGGAGTTTGTCCCTTGTTTAAATCACCAAAGTTTGCCTCGTATACACGTCCCTTTATATTATCTGTCACTAATCTTTTTCCTACTGTTTGGTTTACTGGAGATACTGTGAAGTCACGATTTGCAAACATTGCAGGTGCCTTTACTGTCCACCATTCTTTCTTTGTAAATTTATCTCCTACTTTCTTTTTTGCACCTTTACGTCCTTTTGAAAAGTTCTTTGGGTTTTTTCCAAATGACATCTTGGATAAAATGATTTTTTTATATCTAAAGGGAAAATATTTAATTTTTAACAAAAAAAAATTATTTTTTTTTTTATTTATTTATTTTTATTATTTTTTGTATTGAATATATTTTATTTTTTTTTTTTAATTTGGTTTTCGTTTTTTTTTTTTTGGGGAAATTATATTTTTTTATTTTTGTTTTTATATTATTCTTTTGTTAAGATATTATTTAATTTTATATTAAAATTTTATATTAAAAAACTTTAATAATATTTATATATAATGATTTTAAGTATTTTAAAAAATTCTAAATACAAAAATAATCGTGAACATTAATTTACTTACATCAAAACTATATTTTATCATAACTACAACTTTAAAAATTTACGTTTTTTATAAACTAAACATCTTCTTCTTCATTTTTTTCTCCAATTTTACTTTGACTTTTTTGAATTAATAATTTCAAAATTGGTCCTGAATTATATTCATCATCTTGATCAGATAAATTATTATCATCTAAATAATTATTTTTTTTTCTTTTATTTTTGTTCTTATTATCATTATCTTTTTTATCTTTTTGAATATAAATGTTATTACTTTCTATTGATATTGCTCCTTTTTGAACACAACAAACTCCCATTTTATAATTAAATATACTTAAATTAATACTACTAAAATTTATTGAAAATATAATTAATCAAATTTACTTCTAAATATTTAAAAATAATTATTTAATTTTTTAAACAAAGAGAATTTGATTTAATTCAATTAATATATTATTAGCTAGAGTGGTTTTGAAAAAATTTTTAAATTTACATAATCTTTTTATGAAAATTGAAATAAATATATAATATTTTATTTGTTCTTAAAATCTTTACTTAAATAATTATATATTAATTTTACTAAATTTGACCTAATTTAAAACAAAAATAATATTATTTTTAATTCTTTATTTCATTTTTTTTAATTTTAAATTCAATCATAGTACATATTAAGCTCTATAAAAAGAAATTATTAATTTTCATTTAATAATTTTTTGGTTATAATAAATATTAAAGAAAATAGTTATGTGATTTTAGATGAATATTTTTATTATCTCTATTAAATTTATGAAGAATATTAATTACATTCAGTTAATTCAAACTTTTTTCATTTCATTATTTTTTCAGATTATAAATAATACTTTAATATTATTAAATACTCAACAAAATTTACAAAATATATTAAAGAAAAATATATTAATTAATATTTGTCAATACAAATTTTTTTTACTAAAAATTCGAGTATTTTTGAGATAATTTCTAATTATTTTTTTATTCATTAATTTTTTTATTTAAATAATTATTTTAAATAATAGTTAATTATTTTTATATTTCAAAAAATTATAAATATAATAATAAAAAAAATAATAATGAAAAAGTGAAAAAGAAAGAAATTTATAATTTTTTTATGATTTATTTCATTAAAATTGTGTCTTTGATATTTTGATTTTTATAAAAATAATATTTTTTTTGTTTAATAAAAAATTAAGTTTAATTGATATATTTTTTTTATTTATGTAAATTTTTTATAATATTTTAATTCTAATTTTATTATTTATAGATTATAAATATAATTTTAAATAAAAAGGGCAAACAGTAAAAAATAATTATTATGTATATATATTTTATGGGAGAACTTAAAAATTTATAAACATCTTATTTACTATAAAATTTCCTTAAGGATGTAATATACTATGAATTAGTTCTACAAGTTTTTTGAAAATTAATAAAAAGAATTTAAGAAATAAATTAATCTTTTAATTTAATCAATTATAGAAGTAATCAATGGTCCATTATTAGTAACAATATCTCTTTCAATATTTTCATTATTATTTATTCCATTCCCTATATATACAATAGGATTTCCACCTTCATTTATGAATTGATTGTAATTTAAAGTTTCATTACTATCATTATCCAATTGTTCTTCTTTATTTTTTTTATACAGATGTTTTAAAAAAGCAATATTAAATAATAATAATAATAAAAAAGACCAAAAATGTACATGACCAATAATATTATTTTTTTCTTTTTTTAATCCATCTGAATAAAATTCAGGAAATTTACCTTCTAGATTATTTATTAAAATTCCACTCAATATTTCAATTATTCCACAAAATTCAATCAATGATATAAATATTATTATTATTTTAATTCTACATGTTTGTATGATTGTACAATTTGAACAAATTCCAAATAATATTAAAAAAAATATATATATTCCAAAAATTATGATTAAAATATAACATAAGTGACTACAATAAGATTTTGTTTTCATGTATAATAAATCATTTAAAGAATTCATGTTTGGATTTTTTTTTAAAAAATTATTTGAAAGTCCAATATATCCAACTGAAAATGTAGAAACATTAATTTTAATCATTTGATCATATTCTGGTATATTTTTTATACTAGAAATATTATGTTCATTTAAAAAATCAGATGAATAAATATCAATCAACTTATTATAAAAAAAAAATTTAGATTGTTGTGAGGAATAATTTTTATTACAAGTTGGAAATTTATCTAATACACTTATATTTTCAAATTGAAAATTATCAGAACCACAAGGAAAACCAATAATAGGAGTTAAAAAACCAATAATAATATATCCATTAATATTTTCATTTGTATAATGTAAATATTCATTATTACTTATTTGAACACTAGTATAAGTAATATTTCTTTTAATATATAAAGGTTGATTATTATAAATTATATCATTAATTGGACATTTTGAATTTTTTGGTAAACATAATGTTCTATTATATTTATCTAAATAACCACATGGTTTTTTATCTTTATCACATGTTTTATCACTTTCTATTGATAATTTATAAAAATCAAAATAATTTCCTTTTTCATTTGAAGTACAAATATTTTTATTTTTTAATGTTTTATATTTAGTTTTAGGAATTTCTTCTATTTTTCTACAAATGGGAATAATAAATAAAATATAACATTTTTTAAATCCAAATTCTTTTATTGATTCTTTCAAATATTGATATCCTTCTTCAGTTCCTCCAAAATATCCTAAAATATCATTATTTTTATTAGTACAATTATCTATTATTATATCATAAAGTGGGGTTTTATATAAATTATCAATTGTTGTCTGAATATAATATTGAGTAAACTTATTTGATATATGATATTTAAAATATGAAGCATTGAATAGACATACAATAATTGTTAAAATAAATGATAGCATCAAGCATAAATATTCATTTCCATCGAATTTTCCCATATTTTTTATATACTTTAATTCTATTATTTTTTATATATTAATAATTATACTTTTAATACAGTAAATGATATTTACACAGTCTAATTTTATTTGTAAATTTAATATTGTTTTAAGTTATTTTATTTCAAAATAAAATTGTAACTAGAATAAAAACTCTTTATTATAAATATTAATATTAATGAAAAAATTATTCTAATTAATCCTTCTGTGATTAGTAATTTATAAATACTATAAAAATCTTCTTTTCTATTAAATCTTTTTCTAAGATTTCTCTTAATGCATTTGGAATTTCTTCAACACTCATTAAATAATTTTATCAACTGATAAACTAATTTTATCAACAAATTATACTTTTTTTAATTTATTTATTTATAAAATTATTACAATAAAAATTAAAATGGGTTATTTAATATATTAAATATATAATAAAAATAAGAAATTATAGAATTGTCTAAATTTGAGAAGAATGAAGGAAATATCAAATAAATTAATGATTAAATAGGTAGGAATAATAACTCAAAAAGAAATATAAACAATTTTAATTTAAGTAATCATATTATTACATTAAAAAATATGAAGATGTTTTTAATCAAAGATAAACTTTTAAAAATAAATATTACTTTGAATACTTTAAATATATAGTATTTTAATTATTTAATAATATTTTCCTAAATTTTTTCTTCATTAAAAACATTATAATAATAAATTTTCTTCTTTTTTTTATTTAAATTAATAAATTAATTAATTTTAATGAATAAGTTAAAGTTAAAAATAAACTTAAGTAGAAAAGAGATAGAATTAAGAAACAAAAAACTTTATTTTAACATTGATAATTCATCAGAACAGTTTAAATCAATATTTAATAGATATCAAGATTCTCAAAAAAATATTAAACAAAGAATAAAATTTAATATGTTAAATATTTTTGATCAAGAAAAAAGAAAAGTTGAAGATAAAGAAAGTGAAGAAGTTTTTATGTTTAAAGATTTTATGCATTTAAGAAAAATGAATGAAGAAGAATCAGCAAAAGAATATGGTAAAAAATCTGATGAAATTTTGCATGATGTTAATAATTCTAAATTTAGAATAAAAATGCCAAAAAATTATTTTGTTAAATTTTTCAATGATATTCAAAAAAATAATGTATTAAAAACAAATAAAAATAAAGAAATTTCTTTACCTTCTATTTTAAATAATAGTGAAACTATTTCAGAAAGTAATTTAGGGAAAACTCAACCGTCTTTTTTAACAGAAAAGAAAAAAAATAAAAAAAAATTGAAATTTCACAGTTATATTAATTTCAATAAAAAGAATAAGAAATTAAAAATGACTGAAAGTTCATTATTTTCAATTAGAATCAATAAAAAAAAAATAAAAGAATTAAATAACACAGAAATTAATAAAAATCAACAATTTGATAGTGCTGAAAATTCAAATGATAATCCCAATTTTAGTTTAAATAATCATAGTATTAATTGTCCTAATATGAAAAAATCAATTTATAAAAGAAATTGGGATTTAAATAGCATTGAAAATATTAAAAAAGATTGTATTAAAAAAGAACAAAATTTTAGATATTTGTTTCTTAGACATAATAATCATTTTAATGTTTCTCATGAAAAATATAATTTTATATATCAAAAATATTTTAGTTAAATTAAATAATCTTTTATGTTAATAATGATCTATCAATTACTTTTATATTTAAAAAAATTAATATTTAAATAATATTATTTGCTAAATATGGAAATTTTATATATTAAAAAGAAAAAATAATTTCAAAAATAATATATATGAATTTGGTTGGTTGATAATAAAAATTTCATAAAAAAAATTATAATTCATTCTATTGTTTTTTTATTTATAATCTTTCTAACAGAAATATATTCAATTGCAATTATTTAACAAACTTTAATAATGAACTAAAATATTTATTGGTGAAAAGAAGTATAAAAGGATGATATTGAAATTTATAAATATAAAAATGCTATAAATGGTTTTATATGAAATTATAATAAAATTCACATTATTAAATACACATAATTTTTTCCTTTTTTATTAATTAATTTATATTATTTGTTAAATAATATTTCTTCTTTTTTCTAAGAAAATACTTATTCTTCATTTGTTTTGTTTTTAAGAAAAACTCAAAATGAAAATACTTAACATAAATTATTATAATTTTTAATAACAATTTAAGGTGATCGTATAATTTATAAACCTCTAATATTTATTTGAAAAAATAAATTATTTTTTAAAGAATATTATTTCTAAATTTAAATATTTGAAAAATATGAATTCAAGTAATAATACAAAATTAATAGAATTATTAAATCATTTTAAACTTAGATTTGAAAATTTAATGAGCAATGAGTTCGATTACCAAAAATACTTAAAGGAATTTGAATATTTACTTAAATCATCTTCATATATATTAAAAGAAAATAAAGAATATGAAATTTATTCTTATTATCAATCAACTTTAGACCATGTTTATTCAATAAAAAAACAATTATCAAATAATTTAAATAAATTAATTATCGATATTACTACTTTAGATGCTAAATTTGTAATAAATTTAAATGAAATTTCTTCAAATTTAAAAAAATATACTTTAAACACAAGAGAAATATATAAACAAATAAATGATGAACATATCTCAATTTTAAATGAGAATTTAATGTCTTTTTATAATATTTGTAAAAATATTGTTCAAAATATAAAAGATATTCACAGTATATCAAATGAAAAAGAAGAAAAAAAATCAATGAATAATTCTATGTCTTTGAAAAATTATATATTAAATAAAAATAAAAATTGGAATTTAGAAATTAAAATAGATGAAAAAAATGTTATTGAAAAAAAGGATTTTAGTAAAACAAACAACCACAAAAAATTTTTTACATCACCAAATTTTCAGAAAATTATTTTATCATTAAATAATTATGTCAAAAACCAAAATTTAAAAAGAAAAAATACTCCTTCTTATAAATCAAATAATTTAAAAATAGATAAATCAAATGAAAATTCAAGAAATAAAAATATTTTACAAAATTCAGAAAATTCATTTAATTTAAATAATTCAATTAATAGCAATATGATAAATATAGCACATTTATTAATGGATTTTTTTAATGATATGAATATTTTACAAAAAGCTATAATTCAAAAAGATAAAAATATTCATCAAATGAAAATTAATTTTGAAAAGAAAAAATTAAATTTATATTCTATATCAAAAAATATTATTGAGAATAATATTATAGATTTTGATAATTCTTTTAAAATAAAAAAAGAAAATTCAATTGAAGAAATTAATGAATTGAAAAATCAATTAATTTCTTCAAAAATGGAAAATGAAAAATTAAATAATGAATTTAATGAAATAAACCAAAAATTTTATAATATATTATTTAAATTAAAAGAAGAAATAAATTTTTCTTTATATAATAGTTTGAATAATAGTGGAAAATTAAATAATATAAATATCAACGAAAACTTATCAAATGAAGATTTAATAAAAGCAAATAATGCTTATTATAATGATATTTTATATTATATTAATCAAATAAAAGAGAAAATTAAATTTGATAAAACTTTAAAAGAAATTTATGTTTCTTTAAATGATTTACAAAACTTAATTGATGAAAATACAAATTTAATATCTCCAAAAAATATAAATGATTCTGAAAACATTATGAATATTTTAACAAATAATAAAATTATAAATTTAGAAGATGATAATAATTCTTTTGGAACAAAAAAATCAAGAGACAGTAATATAACAATGATTTCAATTATTAATTTAATTGATAAAATTAAAAAGAATATAATAGAAAAAAAAGAAGAAATTAAAAAAGTAAATAATGAATTATTTAAATTCAAATTTAAACTAGATGAAAAAAATATAAGTAGAAATACTAATTCTTTTAAAGAGTTATCAAATAATAATGAAAGAACTTTTACTTTTCAGTCAAATAATGAGAATAATAAAATATAAATTATAAAAAAAGTAAATATTATTTTTATATTGATTCAGGTCTTCAAAATAATTTAAATAATGTTTCTAAATAGTTTAAATTATTCTCTATAATCTTTTCTTTGGTTAAAAAGGATAAAATATTATTCATTTGAATTTTATCCGAAAAATAATTATTTATATTCTTTTTCAAAAAGAATATTTTATTTTTATTTAAATATTAATAGATTCAAATTAAGTTGTTTAGTTTTAAAAATTTAATTTATTATAAAAATTATATAATATACATATCTCAAGATAATAAATTAATTAGAAGTAAAAAATTTAAAGAACTAAAATATAGAAAAATCGGGGATTGAATAAATATTATTATAAATGATTTAATATAATTTATTTATATATGTTAAATTTAAAGAAAATTTAAATTTATTATAAATCTTATTATTGTTTTTAACCAAAAAAAAATTTTATACAGAAGAATTTAGAGAAATTAAAAGTGATAAATTAGGAAATAAGACAGTAATTATATTAAATTAAAATTTGAAAATAAAAAAATGTTGAAATTTATTTTACACCACAATAATTATCAAATATATATACTTTTAAGAAGTATTTTTTCTATTACCAAGGAAATTATCTAAGCTATTACTTGAAAATTTATCATTAAAATCACTAAAATTATCGTTAATTTTATTATTTTCTTCATTAATAATTTTATCAATTTTTTTAATGTCAGAATTAATTTGATGAATATTCAAAGCTTTTAAATCTTCATTAATACAATATTTATTGCAAACACAACTTAATTGTAATTCAGTTAAATTTATTCCTCTTTTTACTAATTCATCATTAAAAGACTCTATAGTTATTATATCACATTCAGGTTGAGATATTTTAACAATTGAATCATCAAAAACTTGGAAACAATTTTTTTTTTCTTTTTCCATTATTAATTTAATTATAATCAAAGTTTCATTTATTGCTTTTTCATAATCTTCTTTTGATATTTCTTCATATGAATCTTCATCTTCATAATTGGCTTTATCATCTGCTGACTTTGGAAATTGTTTTTTTTCTGAAGGATTTAATAAAATATTATTTTCTATATTTTCATTTTCTTTATTCTTTTTATTATTATTTTCTTTACTTTCTTTTTTTTTTTCTTTTATAGAATTTATTGTTTCTTTTTCAATAAATTCTTCTAATTTACTTATTTTTAAATCAAAAAGAGATTGTTGTGGATTATTAAATTGTTTCATATGATAAAATAAATATTCAATATATTTATCTTTGATATTTAAATTTGGTAAATTATCTAAAATAATTTTAATTTCAATTAAAGAGATATAATCTTTATTATCATCATTATCTCTTTTTTCAACCAAATCAATTATATTTTGGTAAATAATAACAAATTGTTCTTTGTATTTATTTTTTATTTTATCAATTAAATTTTTTTCATATTCATCAGAATAGAATTGAATATAATTAAATAAATTAATAAAATAATCACAAATTTTTTTAACGTCACCATTTTTATCATTGCAAATTGCTCCAAAAAAAATTTCCATTCTAATAATATCATTTTTATTTTCACAATTTAAAAGCAGGCTAACAGTTTTAATAAATTTATTAACCATTTCTTCTATTGATATATTATCTTTATCAAATATTTTATCTATGATTTCATTTTTAGCTTTTTCAGAATTTATTTTTTTTGATTCAAAATTTTTAAATAAAACATAAGTAAATTGATTGAATTGTTCGTTTGTAAAAGATTTTGTTTTTAAAGGATCATTTATTGAATTACTTGAATAATAAGGATTATCAGATTTAAATTTTAAATCAAAATTATTTGTTGAATTTTCATTATCAAAAGAAGAAGAGGGAAAATCTTCATAATTAGTATTTAATCTTTTTAATGATTCTTGATATAATAAAACTTTTTGTTCTAATTCATTTTCTTTTTTTTTATTTTTTATTAATAATTCTTTTAATTGTTTAATTTTCTCTTTTTCTTCTTTTAAATCATTTGATAGATTTTTTTTTGAGGAATCTTTTGTTATTGTTTTTTTTGATTTTTCCTCAATTTTTTCACAATAAGGATTTACTGATAAAAAATTTTTAGATTCTTTTATTATTTTTTCATTTTTATTTATTAATTTTTTATAAAATGAACATTCTGATTTCAAATAAGCTATTTTTTTCTCATATAATAATAAAGAAAAAGAATATTTTCCATCGTCTGTATTTAATAAATTCATTTTTTCTTTTTGTAAAAGAGAATTATGATTTTTAACTTTTTCTTCTGTGTCAATTATTTTTTTTAAATAAATATTCTGGTTTAAAAGCTTTATTTTTAATTCCTCAATTTGATTTTGTAATTCTGATTCTTTTTCATTTATTGTTTTATAATTATCACACAAAGCCACAATTATTTTTTTTTGATTATTTAAATTTGTTTCTAAACTTTCAAAGCCAATTAGATTTTTTTTTTGATTTTCTTGATAATCAATACTATTATTTAATAAAGAACATATTTTTTCTATTTGATGTTCAATTATCTTATTTTCTGTTAAAATTTCTTTCTTTTTTGTTAACCTTATATCTCTTTCATATCCATAAAATTTGGTTTTTTCATTGTTTAATTGATTATTTACTTCTTTTAATTGTAAATTAATTTTTTTTCTTAAATTTGTTTTTGTATTTTTATTATCTTCTTGAATATAATTTTCTTGATTTAAAGGTATTTCTTCTTCATTTTCTCTAATAATTCTTTCAATTTGAGAATCTTGAAAATTAATTTCATCTTGTTTTCTTAAATTTTCATTTCTAATGTTAAAAAGTTCTTGTTTTAATTTTTTTAATTTATTTTTAAATCTCATTGTTTGTTCTAATAATTGTTCTTTTTCAATAGTATAATCTTTTTTATTATTATTTAATTGAAAAGAATATGATGAATTAATCATATCATAAGTTGAATTATTTAAATTTATATTTTGAACTGGAGGAAGTCTATATTTCCTTTTTTGAAATAGTAAACTATTATTTAATTCTTTGTTTTCTTTTTGATGAAAATGCTTTTGAGATAAACTTGAATTTGATCTTAAATGATTATTTTTCTTTGAATTTCTATTTAATAATTTATATGAAATGTAACTTGAATTCTTTTTCATTTTTAATTTAAATGATTTAAAAATTTAATTTTAAAATAAAATAAAATTATGGTGTAATATTATTCATATTTTTTCTCAAATAAATTATCCATTATTTGTGTAATAAAATCTACAATAATTAAATTAATTGTTTTATTTTCTAAAATTTCATTATTTTTACATTCTAATATTTTTTTATTTAATTTATTGTCTAAATCACTTATTTCAATTTCATAATCTTCTTTAAGGGAATTTATTAAAAGTTCAAATTGATTATTATCAGTATTCATTTCTGATAAAGCTCCATAATTTTTTATATTTTCTGAAAATTCTATATATTTATCTTTTTTTTTATTATAATAATCATCAATTAAATTTATTACTTTTTCTAACTGTGATGCATTGAAATATTTATATACTGAAAGAAATTGAGTATAATTTTTATTTATTAATTCATTTAATTTAAAATTTTGTTTTTTTTTTATTCTTTGAATTTGTCTTTTTATATAATTTTCATCTTCATCAAAAAAAATTTGTTGAATAGGAATTGAAGATAAATCTTTTGTTGTGTTAAATTTTTGATGTCCTTTTTTTTCACAATCTTTATTATTTTCATAATTTAAATCCTGTTTAAATTTTATTATTTTTGAATCATCAGGAATAAATTTTTTATTAATTAGTAGATTTACTATTTTTATTTTATATTTCTTATAAAAATTATCATTTTGTTCTTGAAGATATGAATTAATATATAAATTTGCAATTTTCATTTTTTTTTGAAATTTAACTACTTTTTTCTTTGCTAATTTAATACAATTTCTTTCTAATTTTTCATTATATTTTTGTGTGTTTGTTTTTTCAATTAGAAATTTTACTTTATTAATTAAAGAAATATAATTGTATCTTAATAATAATTTTTCATGATTAGATGAAATTAATGATAATTTAGATAGAAAGGGAGATACTTTTGATATATTATTAATTGAGAAAAATTCTATTGCAATTTTATATAAATATATTAAATAATTTAAATTTGAATTATTTGGCATTTGATAATATTTGTTTTCACTTTCCATAAGAAGTCTATAATAATATTTAGGAAGATGAGTTTTACTTTTTGTTGATAAAAATATTTTTTTTGACATTAACATTTTTTGCTTTGAAACTTGGTTCAACATAATTATTTTTTAATTTTATTTATTTTTTTATTCTTATCTTTCAAAAAAATTAACTTTACATCTTTGACTTATTTTATATTTTCTAACGAAAAAATAATTAAATTTATAAATTTATACAAATTCAATTTTTTAATTATTTATTTTTTATAATCACATATAAAAAATTTCAATTTATTTTTAAAAAATAATAATCGTGAATAAGAGAATAATTTTAATTTTATTAATAAAATACTAAAAAAATTTCTTTTTTATTAATATCATATTAATTAAAAAAGGACTAATTTCTCCTTTTTGATAAACACCAATTCCACACAAAAAAGAATTAAAAAATTGTTTAAAAATCAAAATAATAATAAGGAAATGAAAAGAGACATTATACATTTTGTTATATAATATACTATTAATCATAAAGTATATAAATGTAGATTTTCTTGTTTGTGAAAATGATTATTATAAATGATTGAATATTTATAGAATTGAATGAAGTAATGAATAATTAATGTTTTTTTATATTTTTTTATTTTCAATTTCTTTTAAAAAAATTCAGTTAACAATTTCAAAATTTTCTAAATTTTAATATCATAAAAATGGAATCTAATGAAGAAGATAACATAATTGAGAATTTTGGAATAGATTTGCCAAAAAAATTTCGCATTTCCCATAAATATCGATTTAATTCCATAAAAAATTTTGTTAACTCAATAAAAGGACTAATAATTATTATTTCTTCAATAGTAATATTAATAATAATAATTATTATTATTATGACATCAAATAAAAATGACAAAAACCAAATTTCCAAAAACTATTTCAAAAATAAAATAAATAATTTAGGACATGTTAATCATATTAAATATGAAATAATAGGAAATTTAATAAGAACAATTCCTGAAATTTCAAATGAAGGATTATCAGAAATTTATCCAAAATATGGAACATCTCTTACTTCAGAAGAACATTTAAAATATAATTTAAGTATATATAAAGAAAATTCATTATTAATGGCATCAGATACAACATATAACGAAATAGATGAAAATGGAAATTTAATTTTAAATGGAGTTAAAACTGGAAAAAAATTATATAAACATACTTCAAGTATAGGAAATTATTATGGTGATATTGCTAATGAAGAAAAATCAGTCATTAAAAAAATTTATATTAATCCAATTTCAAATGGTAATTATATAACAGGATTATATGCTGCACCAGGTGAATTAATTAAATATGAAATTTCAGAAAATGATTTTAATAATATAGGAAATGAAATAATATTTTTAATTGGTCAATGTACACAAACAAATATAATAAGTGTTCATAAGGATACTATTAATTATATAAGAATGCCTATTTTAGTGAATAAATTAATTTGTAATAAAAGAATAGGATATATAGGAAATCACTTAGGTGGTCCTATTTATATTCAAAATCCAAAAATAAAAAATAAATTTGTAATAACAATATCCAATGGAATTCCTTATCCACATATAATTTATGGAATAACAAAGGAAGAAGAATATAATTCTTTATTAAACTCCACAGTTCCTTTTTTTGATATTGAAATATATGATAAATCTCTTCGTTTCTCAGGTTCAAATTTCAATATCAAAAATTATAGTTATGAAAAAATAGAAAAAGCATTAATTTTTTGGGATAAAATTCATAGAACATCAAAAAATATTCCACACGGAGCTTCAGATAATATTGGAATTCATATTTTATTTGATCCTTATATTGCAGTAAAAGGAGCTTCTGCTTTATCATATATTGGAGCAAATTGGTGTCAAATTCCTCCGAATTGGTTGGGCTTTGTTTTTAATTATAATTATATTATTAATTATGGAATTTGGGGTTTTATTCATGAATTAAATCATCATTATCAAAAATTTGGTTTTTTCAATAATGTTCAAAATGAAGTTACTAATAATGTTATAAGTTTAATTGAATATTCTCTTTTTACTAAAATTTCTAGTAATAGAAATGAATTTTTTAATGATGAATTAATTAAATCTTCTTGGAATCATATGTATTTAAATCCTGAATTTTCTTTAACAAAATTAAATGAATTTGATAAATTTAATGATAATGAAATGTGTATTTATGATGTTATTTTTCATTGTTTTGGTTATGATAATTTTATAAATGTAATAAAATATGGAAATGGGAAAGGAGGTGTTGATATTTTTATGAAAGTTTAAGTGAAACTTTAGAATATGATTTTATTTATTATATTGAAAATATTTTAGGATTAAATATTTCAGATAATGTAAAAGGAATTTATTCACAAAAAAATTATCCTATTTTTTTACCTTTATCTAGTATATATCAATGTGGAAGGTATTATTATAAAAACGGAATTGAATATTTTTCTAATACTTCTTTACCTTATAAAATCACAAACAGTGAATATCCTTATATTTTAGATTTTGAAAATCATTTAATTGTTCCTAAAGGATTTAATTATACAATTATTTCCGTATCAAATCCAAAAAATGGAAAAATCACAAAATTAAATGATTTAAAATATTCTTTTGAAAAAAATAATAATAATATTAATAAAGAATCTGGAATTTTTAATGTAACAGTTAAATTAAGTAAAATTGGTTTAAATGAACAAATATATAAATTTGGAATTAATTTAGAATTTGATATGAAAAATTCAATTCAATTGATTTATTCTTTTGATAAACAAATTTATAATTCTATTGATGAAGCCTTTGAAAAAAATTTTGAAGGTTATTCATCAATAAATTCAATTCTAAATTTAAAAGGATATATTTCCAATATTGAAAAAGGAAAAATAATCTTATGGGAAGGAAAAATTAAAATTGAAGAAGAAGGGTATAAATATATATTATATAAAGGTGGGAGAGGATCAAGCTTTTTTTTAGCTTCTTTTAATAATAAAGATAATTATAAAAAAATAGGATTTATTACAATAAATCAAAATAATTTTCAATTTGATGCAAATGCTCATTATGAAACAATTTTAAAAAAAGGAGATTTAATTTATTTTAAAATTTACTTATTAACAACTTCAGATAATGGAAATTTATATATTGGAATATCAAAAACAAAAAAAGTAGAAGATATTAAAGTATTATCAAATTCAAATATATTTAATAATGAATATTCTTTTGAAGAAATTGAATTTGAAAGTGAAGATTATTTCCCAAGAGAATATAAATATGATTCTTCTTATTTTATAGATTATAATAATTTTGAAGTTACAAGTCCAAATTTTCAGCCTTGGGATGAAAGTGGAATTTATACTTTAGATAAAATTTTTGATGGAAAAAATAATACGTATATGCATACTAAAAGAAATATTTATATTAATGAAAAAAATCCTTTAACTTTAATTATTAATTGTAAAAGAATTATTGACTTTAATCAAATGATTCTTACTACTTTTAGTGTTAATAATTACTTACCTAAATCTTTTATTATTTCAGTTTCTAATGATGATAAAGAATGGAAAGAAATACAAACTTTTAAAAATTTAACTTTAAATTCAAAAAGTATGGAATTTAATTTTAATAATAGTATTTCTGGGAAATATATTAAATTATATATTTTTGAAGCAAATCCACAATATATTTCTTTAGGAAATATTAAATTTAATAAAAAAGATATTTTTTATTATGAAATAAATCCAAATGAAATTGAATTTTATGGAGATATTGAAATTAATAATAAAAATTTTCCAGCTTATGGTTATAGTTATGTCTTAAATAAAGATGATTATATGAAATTTAAATTGTGTTGTAATGAATTTAAAATAAAAATGTGTCAAAAGTTTTATTCTGAAGTTAAAGTTTATATAAATAATAATGTTTTAAAGGAATTTAAAATTAATGAAAATGATTTAGATAATTATATTGAAATTAATGAATTAGAAAAAAAAGAACATGAAATATTAATTTATGTAATAAATGGAAAGTTAGATATTGAATTTATTATTTATAGTTAAAATAAATATTTTTTTTTAATGTTTATTCATAAACTGATTTAATATACTTTTTCAAAGATTTCATATTTAAATTGTTTATAATACTAATAATAATATTAATGAGCATTTTTTAATAATTAAAATATTCTTTCAGTCTATATCATTAATATTAAACTTTTTCTATATATTTTTTTTATAAAGAATTTTATAATTTTTATCTTTTTCTTCAGGTTATTTTGGGGATTGGGGTTTGGGGATTGGGGATTGGGGATTGGGCCCAATCCCCAA
>JAEEGL014272414.1_pt1 | contig 19475 bp, 17 predicted proteins | sample 9134231 | NCBI WGS metagenome assembly JAEEGL01 (sample SAMN16246548, study PRJNA631951) | gut metagenome | biome: gut microbiome; feature: rumen; material: fiber-attached | host: Bos | place: Iran: Karaj | collected 2018-10
ACGGGTTTCCTCGGTGACAGCCTGTGTCTTTTCGTTGTTCTCATTGAAAATATAGTCGCCAAGTTCATAGTCCGTGTCATATTGGGCATTGAACTCTTCAATCGTCATATTTATCTTTTGCATGTAGAGTGGTGACAGCAAACGATAATTATAGTCTTGGAAGTTTTTTTGCAAATAGCCATCACCCCATAGTTGATAAAGTGTTGGCAGAGTGATGGGCGTCCATCCTCCACTATTGCCCCTGAGGTCAATAATCAAGTTTTCACTATTGTTATGCTTCATTTGAAGAAGCATTTTCTCAAATTCTTCTGAGAAAGACGGCAAACTGTCAATGGCCATGCGAGTATTGGACGGCATAGGCTTGTGGTATACCTCGTCATAGCAATATTTCAGATCATCATGAACCTCCATTCCGTTCTGATACATATAGTTGAAGTTGTCACGAGCCATAATACTTGTCGAACGGAAGTACATAATATTCTTCTGCTTGTCAGAGAATGAGTAACCAAGGTTTTCTTTAGGAAATATAGTGTCCCCAGCAAGACTACTGGCACTTGCAGTCACCTTCTCGTTTTTCCATTCCTCCCATTGCTCCACAGGAATAATCGGCAACGGCAATCTCACTTGACTCCCTTCTGGAGTCAACAGATGATAGGTAATCGTATCTTGGCGAAGATGAGGAATGATTCTTCTAAGAACAACAGGCTGATGTCCATGCCAGCATATATTTGCCAACTTACCGATATCGTTCTCCGCAGGGTATATCTTCATCATCCTTTCACATAGGTCTATAGCCTGGATGTTTTCAATGCTGATGAGTCTGCTCCCGATCAGATGTTGATGTTCCTTCGGCAATTGACAGACAATCAGGGCATCACTAACTGCCTTGAGACGGATGGGAACACGGGTGGGGGATTCAAGCAACTCAGGGTTGAAAATTTGTGTATGCCCGTCCCTTAATGGTGCAAGGAATTCTTGGATACGCCAACTTAGTTCCTCTTTTGTCGTTACGTTGTCATCTTTCAGACTTCTTACGATTTCACTTGCTGCACGATGGAAAAGCACTTTTCCTCCATAGCTCGAATATGGGTCTGGATGCGTAGTTTCCAGAAGATGGATGAAATAGCGAAAGTCTGCCACTATCGAATCATTTGCTATTTGTGCATGTTCAACCTCCACCGGATATTTCTTGTCAACGGTAGACTGACTGTCAGCATTCTTCTGTTCTTTGCCGCACGAAGACAAAAGACAAACGATGCCAAATAACATGACAACAAGAAACTGAATATAATTCTTTAATTCATTCATTTTTACAATATATTTGAAGTCCTTGACAAATCAAAAAGTGGGGTAGTATGATTCCTTCATCGACAATAAAAGACGTTGAGATCCTATGGAGAATCATTGGTATGTTGTGATGACAACTCGTCCGGAATTATGTGTGGCTTTACGGCCGTCCAAGGTAAAGGCGTCACGCTGAAGTTTCTTGTCGGAGATGATTACTTTTCTGTATTTGTTATGCGTTGCTCTGGACTCAGGCAATGATATGGAGCTGAAGGGCCTATTCAACAGGCTGATGCTGGTGAAGCTCATCCATTGGTTCAGACAGTTCTCAACGCTCCCTGAAAATGCAATCTCGACAGGTGTGGAGTCTGAAACTGTGAAAGGAACGTAGCGCCACTCCCATCCGCGCCCTTGGTTGTTGTTGGCATACTGCGCGGAAGTGTCGAAGCAAGCTTTCCCGTCTGTAGAGATGCCGTACCCGATATCGCCCTTGGTGGGAAAACGCATGGCCGTGTCGTTCACTCGCACCTGTGCGTCAACATTTGCAGAAGCCGAACGGCAGGCCACCTTCAGCACATAATCGCCAGCGGGCAGCGACACCTTTTGGCTCATGGACATCTGCCAGTCGTAGCCAGCCCATCCGTCGCGTTGCTCGTAATAGGTGGATCTCGACGAACCATCCCAATGCTGACTACGCATCGTTGAAGTGACGTTCTGCATTTCCCATTGTCCTAACAACTGTGTGCGGTCATCCGTATAGTTTCCAGTCACCACCTCATATTCAGCCACCTTCAGTCGTTCCACCTCAGCTGTCACCTGTGATTTGGTAGGTGCTGTCTCTGTTAACAGCTGGTAGGCTGCGGTGAGGTCGATACCACCTATCAGCTCGGCAATGGCAATCTCCGTAGCAAGAGGCTGCAGCAGCTCGGCCCTCAGCCTCTCGTTGACCAATGTCTTTACCTCGTCCACCTTGTTGTCAGCATCATAGTAGACAAGTGATACGCAGTCTATGCCCATCCATTGGTTGATGGCTTCTGTCTGACACAGGCCTATCTCAAGCATGTTGTCTGAAACGTAGGTGACGATGGTATAGGCTGTAGGCTCACCTGTGACAAGGTTCTGACGGTCGTTGCCAGCATAGACGTATTGAGTACCTTCGGTGCCCAGTTTATCGACGAAGGCCGCGATACGCAACTCATAAGTTCCTTTGGGAATGTTGCTTACCGTCTGATACATCTTGCCTGTGAACGGATGGTCATTCCAGTTCTCCCAGAAAGGCACCTGGAAGTCGCCATGCTGGTTGGTGGCCGTGCCTTGGTTGCGTGCGCCAGTGGTGGAACTCCACCCCATGTTGCCCATGTCCATCTGTCCGTTCACCACAAAAGGTGTCACTATGGGGTTGCTGAGCGAAGCACCCTCCACCAGCTTGGTGCGGCTCTCCAAGTCGTTGCCAAAAGATTTCTCAATGGCGGCCACCTCTGCATCGGTGACAGGAATCACGGTGCCATGACGTGGCGTGAACATTCCGTTGGTGTTTGTCTGCGCCAATAACCTGAAGTTTGTTAGGTCGTCAGACTCGCAAAACTGGTAATAGCCTGAACCATAGCAGTCGTACATCAGGATCCACGTGTCGCTGTCAATCAGACGCCACACTCCGGCACCCTCCACGGCCACGCGTGTCTGCTGCAGTGTGCCGCTGGGCTCTCCCCACTGTGAACCGGGCTGTTTTCCGGGTTCTGCGGTCAGCCTGCTGGCCGTCACCTTGCAGATGCCGCCGGAACCCTCGTTCTTGTAGAAAGCATGGTAGAGCTGGTCTTTCTCGTTAAAGACAATATCCATGTCGATGGTGGCAGACCCACGGTCGAAGAGATAGACGGGCTCGCCCTCCAAGTCGGTGAAGTCGCTGTTGGCGTAGCAATAGAACACCTTGTCGTAGGGAATGGTTCCATCGTTGGTCAGCAGTGAGAAATAGACCATATACTTCTGTGTTTCTGGATCCCAGATGGTCTCAGGCGCCCAGACACGGGTGACGTTGGCATAGTTTGTTCCCTTATATTTTTCGGGGAAATGTACGGTGCTGTGCTGCCAGCTCACCAGGTCGCGCGAACGCATCAAGACGATGCCCCGGTTGCTGTCCCATCCCTCGGCACAGCGCATGTCAGTACAAACCATATAGAACCAGCCGTCCTCGCCACGCAGCACGTGAGGGTCTCTGACGCCCCGTTTCAGGGCTACGGAGTCGGCACTGACAATCATCTGCCCATAGTTCATGGGCACAAAGTCGAAAGGCGATTCCTTGTCACTCAATGCATAGTAGACGTTCTCGTTGCTGTTGGAGGGGAAATAGGCAAACAGATACTTGGTGTAGTTTTGAGCTGTCATAGGCAGTGACAGGCAAAATGCCGTAAGCACGGTCAGCAGGGTAGTAATATTAATTTTCACTTTTCTGATTATTATGATTTTGCAAAATTGGATAATAAAAAGCCGATAAAAAAAGGAATTCTAAGTTGTTACTTGAGATGTTCCAATCTTTGAAGAATGGATTATCCCAATTCCTTAATTTTCATCTTCTATTCGTTATCCAGGAATTATTTTTTAGCATTAATGAATACAGCAATTCTATGAGCCATATTCTCCCTGAGTTGCTGCCGGTAAAGCCAGATTTCTCTCGAGTGATAGTTACCCTCTTGGCCAATGAGAGGCATTACGTAATCACTGGCAGTATATCCACTGACAAACAACAAGTTGGTCGTTGGGTCAAGATGCACTGTCATCTTGTCCTTTTTTTGTTCGGTAACTAGTTTCAGTGGCGTTGGTTCCGTGGCAAACTCCGCTTCCACAGAGTCCGTTCGCCAGTTGACGGGATTGATGGCGACGACACTTCTTCCATGACGTTTGTCTACACAATTCGCATCTCTCACTGAGTTATAACAGATAGTGACACCGATATCATCCGCACTTTGGGCCGGTTTGATTTTAGGACATTCATCTACCATCTGTTGTGTGATGACTGTGCCTATCGCATAGGCTGCAACCATACGGCCATAGGTGCTTTCATCCATCTCTTGAAGTAGTTTTAGCAAGATGATCGCTCCTTGACTAAACCCAGCAAGGATGAAAGGGCGGTCATGATTAAGATGGGTGATGTAGTATTTGAAGGCTTGGCGCACATCATCCAAAGGAATGGGCATACGTGCCTCGGCGGTGCTGTCGCTGGTGAAGGTTTGAAGCGAGCATTGCCTGTAATAAGGCGAGTAGAAATTGAGCTTTCCGCTAAGGAGGGTATCCACTCCCAACATCTCGCTGAATAGAGGCTGTCTCACACTGTCGTTATAAGTGTGGGCAAAATGATATTCTTCTCCATCAAGCGCATAGTCGCCAGTCTCTGTAGAAATGATATAGAACAAATCAGCTTCTCCGCTACGGTCAGTAATATACCATTGTGTAGTGTCATTGTAATCTGGAGTCGGTGGTAATACGTCCTCCGACAGTCTATTTTTATCTTGCATCCGGCACTGCGTCATTAGGCCAGTAGCTATAATAGCAATGATAAATGAAATAAAATGATTCTTGTTCATCTTATGATTAAATAATTGCGTGATAAAAAACGTTTGAGCGACATCATCCTCTTTGTGTCTCCGTGAGAGGTTGGTCCCAGTATTTCTTTGTATTGACAGCATCATCCAAGGTGTCTATTTCTGTCTGGAGCGTTGTGTCGTGTTTAATATCGTTCCTACCTGGGTTTGTGTAAACTCAAGTTTTTGACGGACGAGCTTAAACCGCCGCCCCATCTCCTTTACATCTATAGACAGCGTGAATTCATCCATTGCTTTTTGAAATATATCATTATTGATGCAAAGATAATTCTCATTTAACAAATATGCAAATATTTATTGTATTTAACTGAAGATCCTGTGCAAGTGTTATCCGCTGACCCGGGTTGTGCAAATTTCATATATAAAAAAATAAGTGCCTGAAATTCAGACACTTATTTGTTCAAAGTGTAGGGACGATCGGACTCGAACCGATGACCTCTTCAATGTGACTGAAGCGCTCTAAACCAGCTGAGCTACGCCCCTATCTTGAAATCGGTTGCAAAGATAATGCTTTTTTTGGACACTCCAAAATTTTCATCCGTTTTTTTCATTCAATTTTCATTTTTATCACTTGATGGTCTGTTTTCACGATATAAACCCCACTATGGGTCAGTTGGAGCGTGGTCAGATCATCATGGGCTGTAGTGTGGCATACACAGATACCCTGAGTATTATATACATAGATGGGAGTGCCTGTTGCCAGACCGACGAAATCGATGCGACGTCCGTCTCGCCGCCAGGTCCATTGTGGTTTTTCAGGTGTGCTGACACCAGTGTCAGTCCCTATTTGTGCCTGTAGGATAAGGCGTGTACAGTCGGGCATGGTTAATTCATAGTCCGGTCCATTTATAAAAGATGTGGTGGTATTACTGGCCGTGATCTTAATTTCTTTCCATCCTACGATGCTCTTACCGTCGAGGGCAGTGCCTGAAAGGGTTATTTTTCGGTTGGCAAAGAACTTGCCGTCCAACTTTCCTTCGCTCAGTTTCACACCGTTCATTTCTATACTCACATCAGCGAGTTGTTCATCGTCCAGATGGTTGTTGATGACCAATGGCACGGCGTTGCCCAGGCCATAGTAGTCTTTCAAGTGGGTGTAAAAATAGTCGGTGCGTTGCGACATCCAGTTACGGGCTGTCGTCAGTTCTGTGTTGTAGTTGGGCCACCACTGATTGATGAGCTTCCGGTGATGGGGATATTCTGTCTTGATCAGCTCATACATGTCATCCCATACCGCGCGGGTGCCTCTGCTGTTCATGAAGTCGCCCATATAGATGGCGGCACGGTCGATGAACTCTCGTTGGAAGTCATCGTCTTCCATCATCCGTCTGAACAGGCGGGTGTGCTCATAGTGATTGGCCCACGCACGGTCGGAGTCATAGTTGGGGTCGTAAATCCACTTGATGCTGTTATAACTGGGGGAGGAACCATAAAGGCCGATACCGAAGTCGGTGTCTTTGGCGATAAAGCGCCACCGCCCTTCGGCGCTGCGTGGTCGCCACATCACGATATTGTTGCCGGGGAAGTCTTGATTGTTGTAATACAGGTTCATCACCATCAGATTGATAAACTCCTTCCAGTCTATCCACTGCGCGTATTCTTCAAGGGTATGTCCATGCTCCGCATAAAAGGCTTCAAACGCTTTCCAATTGTCTGTGTCGCCAGCCTTCAACTCGTTCCAGTTCTCAAGCATGTCTATATCCTCCAACCCATCATAGTTGGTGTAGATATTGTCGTCGGTGCTGCGTTCCCTTAAGTTGAGTATGCCCTTATATACTCCATTGATATAGACAATGGCAGGGCGCCAGGCTTGCCAGTCGAGGTCGGTGTGCTGGGCCATGGTGCGCTGGATGATGGCGTCGCGCATGTAGAGATAGTCGAAATCGTTGCCAGCGTTACGAAGGATGATGGACTTGAAGTCATCCTGACCGGGTCTCTGGTCAGGGAAAAACTCATATTTGAGGCGCTTTTTACCAAAGCGTTTGTTGGCGTAGACGATGAGCGAACGAAGGCTAGATCCTCTCGACGCTCCTCCCTGCACCCGTGTCTCACAAAGTTGGTTGAGGGTGCTCGACTCTTCTTCTCCTGTGAACAATTCTATATTGACCGGACGACGCCAGTTGTATTCATAGTTTTTGTGGCTGCTGGAGTAAGTACCATTGACATAAATTCCTATCTTGTTGTCATAAAAATAGGAATTGTTGGTGACAAGTGAGACCACCGGCAAAGTCAACTCTCGTGGGAAGAAGATATAGGAGTGAGTGGTGGAGCGGGGCGAGAGATAGCCCTCGCAGAAGAGTTTGGCACGCACGGTACGGGTGGTGCTGATCGTCATCGCAGTCTTATATTCTGCGCTGGCTCGTGTAGGTTCGCTTCCGTCTATCGTCATGCGGATGACCGTGCCTTCAGGACTGCCTTCAGGAATGGACAGTGTGAGCACAATCTTGTTGTTGCCAGTGGTCACGCGTCCTGGTGAACTGAAGATAGGATCTCCCAACACCTCCGTGCATAGCATACCGCAGTTGGAGGTTTGTGGGGTAGGGGTGTATTGATAGCCCCAGGCGTCGCTTCCGTCGTTTTTTCGCCCATAAGCCACATTGGGGGCGGGCTGTTTGGCCAGCCCGGTCACGGCATCTACCACTTGTCCTTGACGAAAAAGATACACGGAGGAGCCATTGCCTGACTCAAGCCGGAAGTTGGTATGTCGGTCTTTTCCTTCTTTGTCGCAGTATACCAGATAGTATTGATGGGCCCTAAGCGGCACATTGGGCAACTGCCACGCCTGTGTGGCGTCAGCGGTCAGCCCCAGTTGATAGTCTTTGAGTGATACAGAGGATTCGCCACAGTTATACAGCTCTACCCAGGAGTCGGGGAATTCATTGTCATTGTCCATGATACAGTCAATATTCGACTGCATCAGCTCGTTGATGACCACCTGCCCATATGAGGCTGCGGCTGTCATCAGCATTCCCATCCATATCACATACATCCTCTTTTTCATCGTCGCAGACATGGGTTCGCTGTTAGCGGTTCGCTTTTTGTGAGTATTCCAAGCTATTGTCTGAACTTCTGAACTTCTGAACTCCTGAACTCCTCAAAAGTATTGTCTGAACTTCTGAACTTCTGAACTCCTCAAAAGTATTGTCTGAACTCCTCAACTCCTCAACTCCTGAACTCCTTAAAGATCCTACACCAGACACTTGTCCAGTGCCTCAGCGATGCCTTTCTTATCCAGCTTCTGGCCGATAAAGACGATTTTCTGCATACGGTCGCCATAGGTCTCATCCCAGTCTCTTCTCAGACCTGGCTCTTGCTCCATCATGTTTGCTAATTCGTCTTTTGGCATGGTGGCATACCATTTGCCAGCGTTGCGTATCGAAACTTGCTTGCCAGCTTGCTCGAAGAGGTAGCAGGTGTCTTTCTCATCCTCAAAATAGCAAATGCCTTTAGTGCGGATGACGCCTTGAGGCCATTTCCTTGCCACAAACTCATCAAAAAGGGCTAAGTCCATGGGCTGACGGCGGAAGTAGACATAGGTTCCGATGCCATATTCTTCTGCCTCACCTCCATCATGATGATGGTGATGATGGTGATGGTGTCCATGATGCTCGTGTTCGTCATCATCGTCATGGTCATGATGATCATGGTGTTCATGGTGCTCATGCTCGTCATCATCATCGTCATGGTCATGATGATCATGGTGCTCATGCTCGTCGTCATCATCATCGTCGTCATCCTCATGCTCGTGCTCGTCATGTGCACCCTCTATTTCACTCACCCAGGCGGCAGATGTGGCCACTTTGTTGAAGTCAAATAGGTGGGTATTGATGATTTTCGACAGGTCTACATCGCAATAATCGCATTCGATGATGTCGGCTTTGGGTTGCAAAGCATGCACGATTTCTTTGATGCGAGCCAGTTCCTTTTCCTCCACCTCTGAAGCTTTGTTGAGCAGCACGATGTTGCAAAACTCTATTTGCTGTATCACCAAATTCTCAATGTCTTCCTCGTCAATGCTTGGCTTGAGCAGGTCGAGACCACTGCCAAACTCGTCTTTCATGCGCAGGGCATCAACCACTGTTACGATACAGTCAAGCCGTGCCAGTCCGTCTTTGACATAGTCCATGCCCATGGTGGGTATCGAGCAGATGGTCTGGGCGATGGGGGCTGGCTCGCAGATGCCGCTAGCCTCAATCACGATATAGTCGAAACGCTTCATGCTGGTGATGTCGCGCAACTGCTCCACCAAGTCCATCTTCAGAGTGCAGCAGATACAGCCGTTCTGCAGGGCTACCAGACTCTCATCTTTCTGGCCTACTATGCCACCTTGCTCAATCAGGGTGGCGTCGATATTCACTTCGCCAATGTCATTGACGATGACGGCAAACTTAATGCCGCGCTTGTTGGTAAGTATTCTATTTAATAAGGTGGTCTTTCCGCTGCCTAAATAACCGGTGAGCAGCAATACCGGAATTTCATCAATAATCATATATTTTGCTTTTCGTTGTTAGCTTTTCGCTTTTCGTTTCTTTATCTCCAACTGGACTGCAAAATTACTATAAAAAATCTGATAATCATCATATTCGGTGGGCGAAATCGTTATAATTCATCAAATACTTGACCTATTTCATTTTCTTGAAATGACCATCACTAAATGCCGACTCCTCCTATTTATCAAACCTGTAATGTCATTTTTCATAGAGAACTGGCAAAAAATAATGTCAGTAAAGCCAAATGTTCAAAAAAATAACTACCTTTGCGTTCAAATACTTGAAAGATTATGAAACAGATTATCACACATTTCACAGACGACGACCTCTACAAATTGTCCATGTGTTGCGCCGTCATCGACAATTACCCAAGGGCAATGGTCAAATACACCTTCGTAGACAGAAACAACACTGTTTATCCGGAAGGCTTTGCCGACGAACTCAACCGGCAGGTGGCTTTGCTGGAGGGCGTGACAGTGACTGACGAGGAAATCGACTTCATGAAGCGCAAATGCTATTATATCCCCAATTGGTTTTATCCTTATCTCAAAGGGTTCAGGTTTGACCGCAACTGGGTGAAAGCATGGCAGGACGAGGAGGGACACCTGCACCTGGAAATAGAAGGCTACTGGACCAACACCATCTTGCTGGAGGTGAAACTGCTGGCCATCATCTCTGAGTTGTATTATATCATGACGGGCCAGACCAACAAACTCGACTATGAGAAATACTATCACAAAGCTTACCATAAAGCAGAACGGCTGTTGGGAGCAGGATGCGTCTACAGCGATTTCGGCACACGGCGCAGGGCTTCGTTCGAGGCAGAGGACGTGGTGGTAAGGGCCATGAGCGACTGTATGAAGTCGAGAGAGTGGCCAGGCCATTTCGTTGGCACCAGCAATGTGTACTTAGCCATGAAATACGACCTGGTGCCCGTAGGTACCATGGCGCATGAGTTCATCTGTGCTACAGCAGCTATGTTTGGACCGCAAATGGCCAACCATTTAGCGATGGAGGCATGGAGGAACACGTTCCGCGGTGCACTGGGTACTTACCTCTACGATAGTTTTGGCTGGGACTTATTCAGTCTTAATTTCTCTGAAGACTTCGCCAACCAGTTTAAAGGCTTACGCATCGATAGTGGCGACAACTACGAGCAACTGCAGAAAATCGTGGCTAAGTACAAGTCTCTAGGTATTGATCCATGCACCAAACAAGTGATTTTCAGCAATGCACTCGATACTGACCGAGCTATTGCCATACACCAATATGCCAAAGATTACTGCCAGCCATCATTTGGCATCGGCACACACTTCACCAACGACTTCGAGGGCGTGACACCTATGAATATCGTCATCAAACTGGTGGCTGCCAAAATCACGGAGTCATGGAGTTTTTACAACGATACCTGTAAAATCAGTGAGGACAAAGGTAAGCACACTGGAAAGCCGGAGGTCATCAAGCGATACATGGACATCATTCACTTCGAGGAGTAATATTCGCTGTTTGCTTTTAGCTCTTCGCTAAAAGCGGGTAAAAATGGTAACGATAGCTTTTTCGGCATGTGTATGTCGAATTGCAAATAACAAAGAGGTGCGTCACTATTGTTGACACACCTCTTTCAAATTCCTAATTAAAATTTCCTAATTCCTAATTTAAAAGATACTAATTACTAATTAAAAAATTCCTAATTAATAACTAATCCCCAGTCCGTCGAGGATGCCTTTGATCTCGTTGCCTACACCCATGATGGTGTTGACGGCGCCATTTTTAATGCCCTGCACCATGTATTTGGCGCACTGGCCTTCCAACTCTCCTATCTGTTTGCGCTCTGCGGGTGTGTATTTATACTTCCGCATTTTATCACGCAGACTGACAAATTTCTTTCCGGCGTCTTTCCAGTCGTCAACGGTATAGTAGGCGCCATTGTCGCGCATGTCATCGGCAAGATACTGCATCTGGTTGATGGCACCCTGTTTGGTGACACAGGACGTGAAGGATGTCATGCAAATCAATGCCATCACTAGTGTGGCCAAAATTTTGGTTTTCATATTCCTAATAGTTTTAAATTGATAAATTATTGTCTGAACTCCTTCTCTCACCATTTCCCCGTAGCACCGCCGCCACCGGAAGAGCCCCCTCCATACTCACCTCCAGGATTTGACGTCTCCTCTTTGGGGTCTTGATCATTGACTGTGGGCTCTTCTTCGGCAGGGGGAGTAGTGATGGCAGTAGCCACCTCAGGACGCTTGATCTTGGTCCATTTGTATTTATTGTTCAGTATGCCGTAAAGGGCACACAAGAGCATGATCAGAAGTGTATAGGTGCCATTCTCTGAATTCATCATGCCTTTTCTTTCACTGAACAGGGGCTCTATCTCTGCCTTCCCCGCGTCTTTCTTGTCCTTCAAATAGTTATAGGTGTGGTTCACAAGATAGAGCAAAGCACTGTCGGGCATGTTCTTGGCCATCATAGGCACAATATAGGCCTCACCCAGACGGCTGCATTCCAGGTCGGTGAGGATGGCCTCCATCTCACGGCTCGTACCTATCGTCCACTGATGCTGGTCGTAAGCGATGACGACACAAAGACCCCAGCCTGATGTCTTACTGCCTATCTTGTATTTGTTGATCAAGTCGACAGCTGTGCGATAGGTGTCCGACTCGTCTACTTGTCTGCATATGATCACTGCCGACTTCACATCCAGTTCGGTATCCATTTTTCTCAGCCATCCATTCATCTCGTTGACTGTGGCAGGGTCGAGGATGCTATCCGCATCGGTGACATACTGTAGGGAATCTTTCAAATGCACCATTTTTATGTTGTCGGCATTCCATGATTTGCCTTCTGTCGCCTGTGATGTCTTGACAATCCTACCTTGAGGGGATGTATCATAACAAACTTTATAAGAGCATGCCATCATCGTTCCGGCCATCAGCGCCATCATCAGATGATGGTAAAACTTGTTCTTGAATCGTTTCAGGGGCGACTCCTTCTTCTCGTCATATTCATCTACATCCACAAAATGCTGACCGGCAGCGATGGCCTCATCCGTGGCTTTCTTGGCAGAGCCGATGGACGAAAACCATTTATTGGTGAAATAAACAAGAATCAAGATCATCACCAAAGCGAAAAAGAAGAATGGCTCGATGGGATGAAACAATTTAAACGGGATGAACATGACCAAAAAAGCCAATAGCCACACGATAAAACCTTGCAGCAACCCGGATAGTCCACCAGAAATGTATTCTCTCATTTACTTGAATATAGAATTTAACATTTTAAATTTCGCATTCGCTCAACTTTCATGTAGTTAAGTAGTAAAGAAGTTATCGCTACACTTAGAAGTTAAGCCATTACATCTGATGGCCAAAGGGAGACAGCCCACGATTCATTTGGCTTAACTCCTTAACTCCTTAACTTCTTAACTCCTCTCAACTTGCAAAAGTTGAGTTAAATTCTCAATTTGGCACAAAAGTAATGATTTATTTCGGATTGACCAAATATTTTGCAGATTACCACCGATTCATTTGGCTTAACTCCGGAAGTTGTTTTAATTATCAAAAAATGTGTAACTTTGTTTCTTCAAATTCGTCAGATAAATAAATACCCAAATAGTTATGGAAAAATATGAAAAAATCATCGTAGCGTCCATCGTCGCTTTAGGACTCTTGCTGCTGGGCCTTTGCTTAAAAGGTGGTATTGACAATTTCACAAACAAAGACCGACGCGTGACAGTAAAAGGACTGGCCGAAAAAGAAGTAGATGCCGACAAAGTGGTATGGACTTTGAGACTACTTGAGTCTGACAATGAATTGAAACCGATTTTTGGCCGACTCAATCATCAAGTCAGAATCATTCAAGATTACCTCAAAGAAAAAGGTGTTGAAAGCAAGGGCACTATTTCTGTGAGCCCGTTTGATGTCACAGACAACCTCGCCAATGTATGGGGTGACAACAAACCACGCTACAATTATAGTGTGGGCTGCTCAGTTGTTGTCACTTCTAATGACACAAAATTCATCAGTGAACTGATGTCCAAGTCCAACGAACTGATAGACCGCGACATTATCTTGGATTCCAACGGAGCTGAATACGATTACACTCAATTTCAGAAACTAAAACCTGAGATGATGGCAGAGGCGATATCCAACGCCGAAAAAACCGCCAAACAGTTTGCTGAGAATAGCCACTCCAAAATCAACAAGATCGTAGAGGCAGGACAAGGGGAGTTTTCTATCTTGAGCTCCGAAATCCCATATAAAAAGAATATAAGGGTGGTCTCCACCATCACCTATTCACTCAAAGACTGAGTCCCATCACCTTCATACCTCCTCACCTTAACGACACAAAACAACCATAATATCTTAAAATAACATTAATTAACCCCATAAAAAGCGGAAAAATTTTGTTTATTAGAAAAAAGTTAGTAATTTTGCACCCTGTTTGGAATAGGTATCAAAAAACGAAAACAAAAGTTTAGATAGAAATGTCGAAAATTTGTCAGATTACAGGGAAGAAAGCTCAGGTTGGATGCAACGTGTCGCACTCGAAGCATCGCACAAAGCGCACTTTTGACGTGAACTTGTTCACAAAAAAGTTTTATTATGTAGAGGAAGATTGCTGGATTAGTCTGAAGATTAGTGCAGCAGGTCTGCGTATTATCAATAGGGTCGGTCTTGACGCTGCCTTGAAGCAGGCTGTAGCCAAAGGTTATTGCGACTGGAAAGACATTAAAGTGATAGGAGAATAATCAATATGGCATCAAAGAAAGCAAAAGGCAACAGAATTCAGGTCGTTCTCGAGTGTACAGAGATGAAGAACAGTGGGCTGCCCGGTACAAGTCGCTACGTGACCACCAAAAACCGCAAGAACACTCCTGAAAGAATGGAATTGAAGAAGTATAATCCAATCCTCAAGAAGATGACTCTTCACAAGGAGATAAAATAAGATAAGACATGGCAAAGAAAACCGTTGCTACCCTCCATGAAGGTTCAAAGGATGGTCGCGCTTACACAAAGGTAATCAAAATGGTGAAAAGCCCCAAAACCGGCGCTTATATCTTCGACGAGCAGATGGTGCCCAATGAGGCTGTGCAAGATTTCTTTAAGAAATAAGATTTATTAGTAAAACATATAAAAATGTGTGTCGGTCTAGTTATTGACACACATTTTTTTTGTGGGTAGAGTCAATAATACCTTACTGAACTTTCCCACCATAGATAATGTTATACTATATTCATTATGAATGAGTTATGATGAAAGCGATGTTGGGCTTATCTTAGAATGCATTCCACATAAGAACACACTCCCCCTGCCCCCTCTAACTTAGAGGGGGAGTGATTACCACTGCGAATGGAGAAAGGTGTGCTATAGGCCGTGAGTAGCTCTCCCCCTCTAAGTTAGAGGGGGAAGGGGGAGTGTGTTAATTGTAAGAAAAGGATGGGAAACTTCAGTACCTTAAATCAACCTCTGAAAGGCTGGTATCTCAATACTTCCTCGACTCATGATGATAAGTCCCTCTTGTTCCATGGCATGGAGGGCGCGCGATACATTCAGACGACTCTCGCCAATCATGACGGCCAACTGCTGCATCTTGATGCAAACGAGTTTGCGGCCGGCAGGCTTACGGCAGCGGTCCATCACAAACCTCACGATCTTATCCCGCAGTTTCACGGGATATGGATGCCACACTCTGCGTGACAGACGCTGGGTCTGGGTGGTGAGGATGTTAAGCAGATTCGTGCGGAAAATCTCATGATGGTCGGCCAGGCGGAGCACCTCGGCCTTGCTGATCTTCAGCAGATGACAGTCGGTAGTGGCAACAAAAGTCTGGGTATAACGCTGGTTGAGACCGAAAAGACTCTCCGGTTGCAGGATGTCTGGAGCTGACAGTTCTTCTGTCACGCTGTAGCTGTGGTCATCACACCAGGTAGTGGCATGGACAGTGCCTTTCATCAGAAAACACAGACTGTCACATGGTTCATTTTCCTCTATAAGAAGTTCCCCTCCTCTTCCCCGGATAAACTCCATCCTTGTGTGACCCATGGCATGACTGAGGTCGCTGCTGCTGAGCCCCTGAAACAAGGGCAGTTGCAGCAACTTCTCCGACATGTTGTACTGTGTGTCCATGCGGTCAGGGCTGAATGATTTTGGGCTGGAGAGAGGGCGAATACCACACGGCATTATTGCCCTTTGCATCAGAATAGATAAAGTAAACCATCAGCTCCTGATGCTTCTCTATCACCTTACGGGCACGGTCGATGCCCATCACCATAAAGGCGGTGGCATAAGCGTCGGCAGTGGCACAGTCGGATGCCAGAACGGTGGCCGACAGTAGGCTGTGCTGCACAGGATAACCCGTTTTGGGGTCTACAGTATGGGCATATTTTTTGCCACCTTTGTAGTAGAAGTTGCGGTAGTTGCCACTGGTGGCCATCGCTTTGTCGGTCACGTTGAGGATGGTCTGCAACTCCGTGTTCACCTGCAAAGAGTCGTCAGTGGGCTTTGTCACGCCGATACGCCAAGGCAGCCGCTTCTCATTCACACCGCGTGTCACAATCTCGCCACCAATCTCAATCATAAAGTTGCTCACATCCTTGCTCCGCAGCAGACGAGCCACGACATCACTGCCATAACCCTTGGCGATGGCGCTGCAGTCGAGCATGATACGTGGGTCGGCTTTCTTCACCTTACTACCGCTGAGAGTCACTTTTTCATAGCCTACCAACTGTAACAAACTGTCGATAGAGTGGCTGTCAGGGGTCTTTCCTTCTTTGAATCCAAATCCCCAGGCGTTGACGAGGGGAGCCACGGTGATGTCAAAAGCGCCATTGGTCTCTTCGGAAATCTGACGTGCCAGACCAAACACATCTAAAAACATCTGGTTGGGCGTCACATCTACGTTGTTATTAATCTTTGTGATGATAGAGTGGGGGTTGAACGGCGACAACGACAGATCCACTTTTTGCAGTTCTTCCTCTATCTCTTTCTGATAGTCGGTCGCACTCTGATAAGTGATATTATACTCAGTACCAAAGATCAGTCCATGGTGATGCTGATAGGGCAAGGTCTGCTGTTCTCTGATAATCAGTATCGTCCCTATAATCAATATCGTCAGAAATGGCAACTGCCATATTAATTTGCTCCGCTTCTGCATGTTTTTTAGTTGACAAGTAAAAAGTTAGGGAGAGGTCTTTATATATCAATAGAGATATTGAAAGTGCCGCCAAGGCGTGTGCTGCCATTTTTGCCATAGCCGGGCACATACCAGGCATTGCCAATGTCGCCACAGCTGTAAGCCAGGCGTTTACGGTAGCGCACACTCCATCCTAAATGGATCGGTCCCCATATCTTGGCATCGACACCGGCCACGGCCTCTGCCCAGTGGTAGTTGCATTTTACCCCTTTCGCTTCGTATTCTGCCACATTACCCCATACGGGGTCAGTTACTCCGGGGTGGGAGAGGTCGAACTTAAAACTGCTGAAACCATATCGCAACCCACCGTAGATGCGGTAGTCGTCGTGTTTGTCTTTCATCAGGTTGAGGTCGAGACCGATTCTGCCATACGGAGCACGTGATGAATAGGAGATGAGTGTCACCTCATCGTCATGGCTGGCACGCCCTATGCCCAACTCAATGATGGGGAAATATTTGTCGCGCAGGTTGACGCGCAAGGCACCTTCATACTGCCCGTAGTCGGACACAATCGACTGCACCAGGCCGAAGAGGTCAGCCGACACCGCGAACCCGTTGAGCAACGGCGTGCTGTCGTTGACTTCAACAAGCGGCTCCTGGCGCTGGGCCGACAAAGGCAGAGCCAGCAGCAGACTAATTGTCAGACTTGAAATATATATGCAGATGGGCACCCGTCGTGTCATAGGTCACTTTCGATTTTGAGATAATGATAGAGTCGATGGCATTCTTGGTATAGGTGATATCCGTGATGGTGTGAAAGTAGGATGGTGTGCAGTCTACAGACTCAAAACGGGGCTCATTGGTCTTGGTCACTTTCACGGTGTCTGTCACTGTGACGGCATTGCTGTCTGTGGTCTCGAAAATCAGTACGTCGGTATCATTGGCATAACTCATCGGCAACTCAAAGTGTGTGAAGTCGTATAGCGCATTCAGCACCGTATCCTTGCCGTCGGCTTTTTGACTGGTCACAGTCAGCAACTTTTTCAGTGTGTCGACATCGCCTTTGAGCACATACTTCGAGTAGACGCTATGGTTGAGCGGACAGTCGATCGACGAGCATGCACACACAATGACCGCCGCAAGAATTGCGAAGATCAGTCGGCGCATCCTATTTCCTCCTCTATCTGATAGTCGTTGCGGGTGGTGGACGAACGACTGATGAGGTCGCCTAAGAAACCTGCCAAAAACAGTTGGGTACCGATCATCATCATCGTCAGAGAGATGTAGAAATAGGGGGAATCGGTCACCAAACGCTGAGGCACATGGCGCGCCAAGGCAATCAATTTGTCAGCTCCAATGATAAAAGCTGCCAAGAAACCTACCATGAAGACGATGGTGCCCAAAAAGCCAAACACATGCATGGGCTTGCGGCCAAAACTGCTCAAAAACCACAGCGTCATCAGGTCAAGATAACCATTGACAAAACGATTGAGGCCAAATTTGGACTTGCCGTACTTGCGTGCCTGGTGATGCACCACCTTTTCGCCGATTTTGTCAAAGCCGGCGTTCTTGGCCAAATAGGGGATGAATCGGTGCATCTCACCGTAAACCTCTATGTTTTTCACCACATCGCTACGGTAAGCTTTCAGGCCACAGTTGAAGTCGTGCAGGTTTTTGATGCCGCTGATACGGCGCACAGTGGCGTTGAAGAGCTTGGTGGGGATGGTCTTCGACAGCGGGTCATAACGCTTCTGCTTATATCCCGACACCAGGTCGTAGCCGTCCACTTTGATCATCTGATAGAGACCAGGTATCTCATCAGGAGAGTCTTGCAGGTCGGCATCCATCGTGATCACCACATCACCCTGAGCTTCCTTAAAGCCACAGTAGAGGGCAGGACTTTTGCCATAGTTGCGGCGGAATTTGATACCTTTCACATGCTCACTCTGTTGTGACAGCCGCTCTATCACATCCCATGAACGGTCGGTGGAGCCGTCGTTGACAAAGATCACCTCAAAGGTGAACATATTATCTTTCATCACACGCTCTATCCAGGCGTAAAGCTCGGGCAGAGACTCTTCTTCATTGTATAATGGTATAACTACCGAAATATCCATTTCTTATAATAAATTATGAATTATCAATTATCTCCTACTTGCATACAATGCGGTCGTGAGGCTCAGGATCAGTCCAGCTACAAAGTTCGACCACAATATCTGTAGCGATATGTCAATAGGACGGAGGCTGCCGAATGCCTCAAACACTTTCTTTATTTCTTCCTTGGGATACCCAAGTGCCTCTAATGACATGGAAAAATTCTTGTCGCCGAGTAGCTCAATATATTTTCCAACGACAAATCCGTGGTCCATATACTGAAAATACACCCACTGTGCGATAGCGAGGATCAGTGCGCCATAAAACGTTGTCCATACAGAGTAGCCATAAGCGCGACGATAGGATATCTTCCCATCCAACACTTTCACTGCGAATTGCCTCGTCAGAATGCCGATGTAAAAGGGTGTGAATATCATCGTGGCCATCCATAGCATGCCACAAAAGGGGTAGGTGAAGTTGGCTATAAACAGGGTGAAACTGATGATCCAAAACACACCCAGCTTCGCACCGTCTACACGGGCAAAAGCCTTCATCTGCATATAGGTTTCGCTGAATGTCATCGTTGTGATTTTGTCTATATCTCTTTTCGGCGACAAAGTTACGAAAAAACGAGAGAAATGAAAAAGGAAAGCTTGCTTTTCTTTTCATTTCCGAGTGCTAAGTAACTTCGGCGAAGCCAAATTACGAAAAAGTTGAGAGCAGAGCAAAAAGAATATCATTCTTTTTCTATGCCGAGACGAAGTAACTTCGCTGTTTAAACAGCAAAGTACGAAAAAACGAGTGGAGAACGGGGGTGTGTCAAAATGTAGATTTTCATTGCCGGCATTTACAATTTGTAATCATTATGGCGGCC
>JAEEGL016003340.1_pt1 | contig 19475 bp, 12 predicted proteins | sample 9134231 | NCBI WGS metagenome assembly JAEEGL01 (sample SAMN16246548, study PRJNA631951) | gut metagenome | biome: gut microbiome; feature: rumen; material: fiber-attached | host: Bos | place: Iran: Karaj | collected 2018-10
CAACCTCGACGGTGGTGGTTTTACTGGTCAGAGCCAGGCTCTGCGTCTCGCCATCGCCCGTGCCCTGGTGAAGATCAACGAGGAAGACAAGAAGCAGCTGAAGGATGCCGGATTCCTGACACGTGACAGCCGTGAGGTAGAGCGTAAGAAGCCCGGTCAGCCCAAGGCACGTCGTCGCTTCCAGTTCAGTAAGCGTTAATATACTGAACAGTTTAGCATCTAAACTCGTTGGATTCCTCTGGACTACCATCGGGCTGATTCTGGACAAAGAATTAAAAAGAAAGTAAACACAATTAAAAAAGTAAAGAAAACAAAATGGCAAGAACAAATTTTGACCAATTACTGCAGGCAGGCTGCCACTTCGGCCACCTGAAGCGCAAGTGGAACCCCGCTATGGCTCCCTACATCTATACCGAGCGTAACGGTATCCACATCATTGACCTCCACAAGACCGTCGTAAAAATTGACGAAGCTGCCGATGCTCTGAAGCAGATTGCCAAGAGTGGCAAGAAGGTGCTCTTCGTCGCTACTAAAAAACAGACCAAGGAGATCATCGCCGAGAAGGCTCAGAGCGTAGGCATGCCTTACGTTACAGAGCGCTGGCCGGGCGGTATGTTGACCAACTTCCCCACCATCCGTAAGGCTGTGAAGAAGATGTCGAACATCGACAAGCTGATGCAGGACGGCACTTTCGCCAACCTGTCGAAGCGCGAGCTGCTGCAGGTGACCCGTCAGCGTGCCAAGCTGGAGAAGAACCTCGGTTCTATCGCCGACCTGACCCGTCTGCCCTCTGCCCTGTTCGTCGTTGACGTGCTGAAGGAGCAGATTGCCGTTCGCGAGGCTAACCGTCTGGGTATCCCCGTATTCGGTATTGTCGATACCAACTCTGACCCCAAGAACATCGACTTCATCATCCCCGCTAACGATGACGCCAAGGACAGCGTTGAGGTGATCCTCACTGCTTGCTGCGCCGCCATCAACGAAGGTATCGAGGAGCGCAAGGTCGAGAAGGCTGACGAGAAGGCTTCTGACGCCCAGGCTGAGGCTGAGGAGGAGGAGAAGGCTCCCCGCCGTCAGGCTCGCAAGCCCCGTAAGGAGGCTGAGGCTCCCGTAGCTGAGGAGGCTGCTCCCGCTGTGGAAGAGGCTCCCGCTGCTGAGGAAACTCCTGCGGAGTAATTTAGAGTTTAGAGTTAAGAATTAAGAGTTGTTGGCGCTGCCAATTAAGAATTTAGTATTAAAAGTTATTGGCGCTGCCAATTAAGAATTTAGAATTAAGAATTGTAAATCAAAATGGCTATTTCAATAGACGATATCAAGAAGCTTCGCGCTATGACTGGCGCTGGTCTGGCTGACGTAAAGAAGGCTCTGACTGAGGCTGAGGGCGACTTCGACAAGGCTAAGGAACTGCTCCGTGAGCGTGGCCTGGCTATCGCTGCAAAGCGCAGCGACCGTGAGACTTCAAATGGTTGTGTACTGGTAAAGGCTGTCGATGGCTTCGCCGCTATGCTGGCCCTGAAGTGCGAGACCGACTTCGTGGCTAACGGCGCTGACTTCATTGCCCTGACACAGAGCATCCTCGACGCTGCTATTGCCGCCAAGGCTGCCGACCTCGAGGCTGTCAAGGCTCTCGACATCAATGGTCAGAGCGCTCAGGACGCTGTCACACAGCGTTCAGGTATCACTGGTGAGAAGATGGAGCTGGACGGATACCTGACTCTCGAGGGTGACAACGTTGAGGTTTACGACCACATGGGCAAGCACACCCTGTGCACCATGGTCCAGACCAACAAGCCCGCTGCTGAGCAGGGTCACCTCGTGGCCATGCAGGTGGCTGCCATGAAGCCCGTTGCCCTTGACAAGGACAGCGTAGAGCAGAAGATTCTGGACGAGGAGTACAAGACTGCCGTCGAGAAGACCAAGCTCGAGCAGGTGGAGAAGTTCGTTGAGATGAAGCTCAAGAAGGCTGGCATCAACCCCAACCTCGTTGACTCTGAGGACCACATCGAGAGCAACACCGCCAAGGGCTGGCTCACCAAGGAGCAGGCCGACGAGGCTCGCAAGCTCATCGCCGACGCAAAGGTCGAGGGCGAGGCTCAGCTCAAGATGCCTATGATCGAGAACATCGCCAAGGGTCGCGTCCAGAAGTTCCTCAAGGAGAACTGCCTCGTTGACCAGGAGTTCCAGTTCGGCGACGGCGACAAGGCTACTGTTGCCCAGTGGGTCGCCCAGCAGGACAAGGAGCTAAAGATCGTTGCTTTCAAGCGCTTCACGCTCGTAGCCGAGTAATCACACTACTATTCCCCATAGAAAGTGCGGCCCCTGCAATAGGAGCCGCACTTTTTTCGTCGCTGTCATGAACTACTTCACCATCACCTTCCGACCATTCACGATGTACACGCCCTTGGCAAGTCCCTTCAGCGTCGTCACGCCTTTCTTGACCATTCGGCCATCCGTTGTATAGACATCGAAAGCACCTCCGTTGATAATTTCACGGATGCCGCTTGGCACCGTCACCGTCAACTTGCCGTTCACGTAGCTCAGCGCATAGTTCTGGGCCTCGCCGCCACTCACCACGATGTCGTACTCACCAGCCGCGCTGTCCTTCGTCGCCGAGGTCGAAGCCACTGGCTTCTTCGTCAGCACAGCTTCCGTCTCGCCGTTCTTCCAGCCCTCGTAGGTAATCACAAACTCAGGGTTCTCCTCACCCTGCTCACGGGTAGCATCAGCCACCGTCACCTTCAGCGGAGCCTTCATGATGGTCAGCGTACCATTGACATACGTATCGTTGTAGTTCGTCACGCCACCCTTCTTAATCACAATCGGATAAGTGCCAACGGGTGAGGTAGCCGTAGCCTCGCAACTGATTTCCGGCTGACCTTCCAAAGCTGCGCCACTGACTTCGTACTCGAACGTCGGATTAGCCTCACCATACTCTCGGGTGTAGTTCTTGGCAGTAACCGTCACGGGGTCAGCTTCTGTGATGGTCAATGTTCCTGCCACGTAACTGATTTCGTAGTTCTCGGCCTCGGCTCCAGACAACTTCACTTCGTATGTGCCCGGCTCGCTCGACGGGGTCGCGGTTGTCGTCACCGTCGGTTTCTTGGTCAGCACAGCTTCCGTCTCACCATTCTTGAAGCCTTCATAGTTCAGCGTAAACTCAGGATCCTCCTCACCCTGCTTTCTGGTGTACGTCCCAGCCTTGATGGTCAGCGGAGCCTTCGTGATAGTCAGCGTACCGTTGACATACGTGTCGTTGTAGTTCGTCACGCCACCCTTCTTAATCACAATCGGATAGGTGCCAATGGGTGATGTTGCAGTAGCTTCGCAAATAATCTCAGGCGTACCGTTCAACGTTGCGCCTGTTGACGTAAACTCGAAAGTGGGATTAGCCTCGCCATAAACACGAGTATAGCAATTGGCTGTCACTACCACAGACGGGTGATTTATATCCACAGTCCCCTGATGACCTCCACTCCAGTCGACAGAGGTACTGTCTGTCACTTCCACATCACCCTGTGCCATCGCTGGTACTATCATTCCCAAGCACATCAATATCAGTATTATTTGCTTCATAACCTTTCGATACCTTATATTATTATTGCCCTATCCTACGGTTCCTCCAAAATCCTCGTCAATGATGTCCCAGCCACTAATGCCAATGTCCAACCCGCCTTGTGTCTTGTTCAGTCGGATTGTCAGTCGATATTGTTTCTTCGCATCCAGCCTGAACGAGTTTTGCAGAGTATAGACATTGCCATTCCAGTCAACTGACACCAAATTAGTAAAGGAAATCTGTTGAGGCAGTAGAATAGCGGTAAAAGTGAGATCACCGTTATCGCGACATTTCACATCCACCACCTCGTCTTTGGCTGTTACAGTACCGCTCTGCAGGTCTACCGTGCCCATCGTCTTGCTGCCACCAATCGTAACGGTTAGACCGCCTGTTTTCAACTCACCTTCACTGAAACCGGCGCCGGGGGTTACCACTATTGTTAGCCGACTTAACTGATGGTTCAACGTCAGACTTACGCCGCTCCCCGAGGGTGATAGCCCCTGTGCCGTTCCCCATAACAAGTCGCTCTTCTGAAACCCCTCTTCGGAAGTCTGGTCTGTCTCTACACGGAACACCATTGACGTCGCATCCTCCACCTGTTCCATAAAGGGTGCATAGGCATAAAAGTCAGCATTGATATTCGTGTCCTGCCAATAAATTGGAGCTGAAGGTACCCAAGTACCATCGGAATAGTTCATCGGCAGATTATTAACATAATTACCATCTGCCGTCAATGGGGAATGCTGGCCATTAACATAGTTCACCATATAGAGTCCAACCGATGGCCCATTACCGCGAACGTCATCATCCTCCGCACGGGTTAATATGTTTACGACCATACGGTTGTCCTCCACAGGCGTTTCGACATCCTCCGGATACTGAGGGCTGTCTGTATCATCGCTACCGCATGCCATAAGTAAAAATGCCGCAGAACCCAGCAAGACACGCGCTATCTGCTCTTTTGACTTCATAACTGCATCGTTTCTTAACACCCCAATGAATTACCATCCTTCTATGCTGCTGCCTATCTCGATCTTCACCTTTTCCGGGTTTTTGTCAAGGGTGACGGTGAGCGTGTGTCGGAAACCAGGCTTATAGCTCATCTTTCCCTCCATGAGATAGCTGACACCGCCAGCGACAACCTCAACAAGCGGTCGGCGCGAGGTGATATTCTGCGGTACAACGATGGCTTCGAACTCGTCACTGGCACGCTTCCGGCATCCAATTGTACTAGTGCCAGCGTAATTATCCTTCGCCACATCGCCTGTTGAGAGGTCGATGCTTGCCTTGGTGACAGTGCTGTAGAGGAACACCTTGGTATCAGAGGGAATGCTACCCTCGAAGTTAGCACCCTTCTGCAGGCGTACTATAACGCTTGACATTTTGTGAGCAAACTTCATTGTCACCGGTGACGATGAGGCGGTAACGCCCTGCTTGCCTGCCCACAGAAAATCACTCTTGCTGTAGGCAACCTGTGTAGACTGGTCTTCGCTGACACTGAACGCATAGTTACTGACATCGTTCACGGTCGCAGAATAAGGATAATAGGCATACACATTATGCAGCCCTTCGTTCCAGTAGACCTTGCGTTTCGACCTCCACGACGAGTCGTCGTAGGCAAACAACTCGTTGTTCACCTCGTTTCCTCCTAACTGGAGGGCTGCATCTGCCCTAGTCACATAGACCCCGATTTCGTCGTTAGCCTCAAAGGCTGTCTCCGTGGCGCGGGTCACCCGACCGGGATGTTCCATCAACAATACAATTTCTCCCTTGTCAGGGGTAAACGTTGTGTTTCCTGTCTCGTCGTCGTTCGAACAGGCCGTGAAGGTCATTGTGGCCATCATGGCCATCATGGTTAGTTTCGTTGTTTTCATATTTATCTTTTTTTGTTCTTTAACTGTGCACGTATCTTGCGAACCTGACTGCCCATTTCCTGCCCGCTAATATTCTGCGGAATATGATGCTGGTTAGTGCCTGTGTAAGATGATCTGCCTATCGTGTTCCCTCCACTGCGAGTAGTGACCCTTGCAGCGGCATTTCCCCAAGCCTTTGAGTCGTGGGCATAGAAATAGTCCATCGAGAAGTCTTCGCCTGCATAGTCGAGAATGCGGCGCATAATGCTCAGACGACTGGGCGCATTATAATAAGGTATACCATAGTTCATGCAGGAATTCTGTTCCGGACGAAAGATACCACGCATATAAGTCAGTCCACCCTCATAGACATCTACATAGTCGCTGTAGCGTGTGTCGAAAACGAATTCCGCCCACGGCACGCTGTGCAGACCGCTGGTAGTTGAGAGGTTGGCATACTCGCCGATGCCGTGTTTCCCTTCGACGATAGCCTTCACATTCGCTGGAGCCCATGCACTATAAATAATTCCCTCGTCACCCAAGCGTCCGAACCCATGTCCGCCCGCCTCATGCTGAACGACACCGCGTGTATCCTGCGGATAAGGCCGGTTGCTGGGCGGACATAGGCTGACGGGCGAACCGTACCATTCGAAATAGGTCACGCCCTCGTAGGCATCGCTGTTAGGCACCAGAATAAGAAGCGAGCGTCCCAAGTCATCCTCCGCCAGTGGCGTATGGTCCACCGCATAGTCCCTCACTTCGTCAATCTCCGTGATGAGCTGATTGCTCGCACATGTCTTACCGTCGAAGCCATAGAGCGTACCGAAGCGGTTGTTGACGTATGTATTCATAGTGTTCACGCCCTTCTCCTGCGACAGCGGGAAAGTGACATAGACATTGAAAAAGTCGCGATGGCTCTTGTAAGGTTCCAGGTCGAAGAAGTGTTCCGTCTGCTCCTTCACGAGATTCAGGTAATTACCATTCGAAATATCCTCGCCGTCATAGCCGTCGCCCATGAAGACAATATCAATACCTCGTCCTTTGGTATGCGTCTGTAGGGCGAGAATACCGTCCTCCTCGTACTGGTAGTCGTACTGCCGTACTACGCAGAACGTCTCATAGTCCTCTCTGTTCATGGCAAAGAGGATGGTGTCCTGACGGATGCCGCTACCATGAGCCATTTGCTGGAAGACAAGTGTCAACTCTGTCTTACCCGTTCCGCTGGTCTTTGAGAGAGTCACCCATGATGGTTGCCTCTTCACCGTCCAAGCCCCGTCGGCATTGAGCACGAGTTGCTCTGTATGAGCCGTATTCAAAGCACAGGCAGCTTGTGGCCGACACACGAAGTTGGAGTACTCTGCTATGCGCTTGAACTCCTTCCAGCCTTCAGCCTCCCGGTATTTCTCCACGCAGCCTTTCGGCACTTCTATCGTGAAATTGTCTTTAGGCACGCCACGGAAAGCATTGGCACAGACTACGGGAGGATCCTCATCCTCACAGACGATGCTGTTAAGGCTGTAGCAATTTTCAAACGCTATTTCATCGATGATATCAACCCCCTCTGGAATGACAAGCCCAGTAATAGCGGTACAGTTGCGGAAACATCCTCCTGGTATGCGAGCCACGTGCTTGGGCAGTTCAACCGTTCCCATGAGGTATGCACAGTTAGCAAAGATTCCTTCATCACTGTAGCCGCCGTTGTCCATGATGCGAAGGCTCTCGGGGAAGACAATCTTCGTGATGCGCGTTCCGGCAAAGGCGGCACCGCCAATCTTTTTCAGGTTTGGCGGCAGCACCAACTCGCCTGAGAGTTGGGATCCGCAAAAGGCAGCCCCGCCAATGGTTGTCACACCATCGTGAAATTCCACTTGTGTACAGCCGATATCCTGAAAGCAATTGCCGGGAATCTCGGTAATAGCAGGGGGTATAACCAATGTTCCTGTCACTTTCGGGAATGCCATGTTCGAAATTGCCGTCAAAGACGGTGGCAGATAAAGGAATCCCTCGAAGTCGCTACCTTGGAAACAGAAGTAATAGTCAGGATCCAAGTACTCTATACCCTCAGGCAGACGTAGTTCGCCGATAAAGTTGTTGAAAGCAAATGCACCGCCCTCAACCCGTTTCAGCGTTGAAGGGAAAGACAGCCGTCCCCTCATCTTGCAATCCATAAATGCCTCTCCTTCTATGCGCTCTACACCTTCGGGAATGACAAGGTCGCCGATAAGCGGTGCGGCGAAAAAAGCCTGCCTTTCAATCGTGTGAACACCTTTCTCCGGAAACACAAAATGCTGAAGACGCTTGTGATAAGCGAAACCGCCCAACCGCCCGTCTTCCATCACTACTTTGGCTAAGTTTACATCGCGGAGGTTCAGCAAGTGCTCGCGTATGAAGCTCCGGTCAGCACTGTTCATCGGACCGACGATTTTCAAACTCGACAACTTATCGTAATCATCGCATATCCTGTCCACCTCCTGCTTCAGTGTTCCTGCCTCTGTCAGCGCAACTACAGTGTACTGGCGCACCAGTCCGTCATGCAGTCCCGCGTCGTCTATCCAGGCCACAATATCATCGGCTTTCAACTCCAAGGTATAATCGCCCGTGACCGACGACTTGTTGACGGTAATGGTCATATTGTGCATCTTACCACTAAGGTAGTTGGTGGCAGCTGTCTTAGTGAGCGAGTAGCTGTGGCCGTCGATGTCAACAGTAGCCAGTGGCACGCCTGCCGCTATAGTCTGGGGGAATACCACGGCACGGTAATGGCCGTTGTGTATCAGCGGGGTAATGGCGACAGCATGGCCATTACCCACCGTCACCGTGCCCCTCGACAGGTCAACGACACCGTTCAGCACCGTACTCTCTACTTGTACCGTTTTTTCCAAAACAGCCCATTCGTCAGAAGTGAAACCCGTACCCATCTCAAGTTGGATACAAATACCTGCCATCAGGTGTTTGTAGTTCAGACAGACGGTCTCCTCTGTTGGCATTATCTTTTCGGCTTTAGCCCAAAGCAGATCACTCTGCTCGTAGCCTGCTGCAGCAGTGCTGGTGGCAGAAGCATTCTGCTGGCTACTGACTATAAAGCCATAGTCCGTGACGCTTTCCATCTGCCCGTCGTATGGATAATAGCCGTAGAAGTCGGCAGGAGTCTTCGTATTCTTCCAGTAGAGCTGGTAGTTGGCCGTCCAGCGACTACCGTCATAGACGAAGCGTATGTTGCCCGCTCGGTCACCTTTCAGTGCGGGAACACCTGCTTTGCCTTCCGAGTCATAGTCCACCACGAAGACTCCCACAGCATCATTGGCCAAGAAGCCGTTGTCAATGGCGGCACGTGTCAGCTGACTGCTGACAGGATAATTGGCTGTCAGTTCTATCGGCAAAGCCGGATATTCGCTTTCGGAGAACTCCGCCTTGTCAGCGCAAGAAACCGGCAGCAATGCCAACGCAATATAATATAACAAGGACTTGTGCTTCATTTCTTACCTCCTTTCTTCTTTAGATTGTCGAGCGGCGAGCCGTAAATAATGACAGGGCCAGAACAGTGCATCGCCGAAGTAGTCGATGAGACACCAGCACCTGACCGCGTCAGGAATTTATCCCCCCAGGCACGGCTGTCGTTACTCACAAAATCCTCGAACGAGAATGTGCCGCCGCTATACTGCATGATACGCTCGACGATGGCCTGCCTCGAAATAGTGCTATAATAAGGCACGTTGTTGTTCATACAGGAGTTAAACTCCGATCGGTAGATGCCTTTGCCATGCATATAGCCACCCTCATAGATATCAACGATGTCGCCGTAGGCGGGATTGAAGATCAAATGGCTCCAGTCTATTTCTTTATACCGTCCGTTCAGCGACAGGTTACGATACCAACCAAATTCCTTACCTTCTGCAACATGACTTGCATGTGCACAGCAAGAACAGGGACAAGTCCAGATGTTGACGCGATGGTAGATGTATTCGTCGCCTAGTTTACCAAATCCGTGTCCGCCCGCCTCATGCTGGATGAGTCCACGATAATCATAAGGATAGCCGAGGCGGCTATGAGGCACAAACGCCACGGCTGCCCCAGTGCTATACATCGCTGTAATGCCCTCATACACATCGCTGTTGAGCACACAGACAATGAGACTCTGATTTGCATTCTGTGAGGTGACGGCAGAACCGCTGACAGAGCTGAGTACATAGTCGAAGACATCTTGGGCATTGATGCTTAAGCGACCCCCTGCTCCAGCACCGTATGTCGTGCTGAACTTGGTTTGCCGCCAGATGTTCACATTCGAACAGACCCCACTCTCGTAACTCATAGCCATGGCGGCATAGACGTTGAAATAGTCCTTGTAGGTCTTGTACGGCTCTACGCCAAAGAAGTACTCCATTCCCTCCTCTATGTCTTTCAAGAATTGTCCGCTTGCAATATCCTCAGCATCATAGCCGTCGCCAACGAACATGATGTCAATGCCCCTGCCCTTCGATGCTTTCTGCAGTTGTACTTGCCCATCCTCGTCGTATTCGTAGTCGAACTGTCTCACCTTATAGTCGCAGATGATGGCATTACCCTGCTCGTCGCTCTTGTCGGTAAGCGTGAAAACGATGCTGCCCTCACGGTCGGGCGACCCATGCGGTAAGGCATCGATGATGACGGTAAGTTCTGTCTTCTTGTAGCCACTAGTCTTAGAGGGGTGAATCCAGTCAGGACAGCTGCTTATCCTCCAGCTTCCATCAGCATTGAGTACGATGGTGCGGGTATTGCTCTTGTTCAGCAGCTTAGCCTGCATGGGACGGCACACGAAGTTCCGATACGACGAGATACGTTTGAATTCTCCCCATCCGTCGGCATTGCGGTAGGCTTCTACCGAGCCGTCAGGCACCACTAATGCGCACTCGTTTTTCTCAACATCATTGAAGGTCGAGCCATCAATGGGGGGTGGTTCGGAATTAAGACTCTGTACATAATAGAGAGAGCGGCACCCCTGGAATGCGTTCTCCTTGATTTCCTCCAGTCCCTTTGGAAGGATGACAGCCTCCAGCATTTCACAACCAGAGAAAGCGTGTTCACATATTTGCTTCACCGTTGACGGGATGGTCAACGTGTCCTGTAGATAGTTACAACTGCCAAACGTGCCTTCACAGATGATTTCCAAGCCTTCAGGCAGACTGACGTGGGAGATACTTGTACCACTGAAAGCCGCTCTACCAATTGAACGGACTGTGGAAGGCAATTTTAAGTCACCTTGCAAACTGCTTACATTCCAGAATGCTTCATCACCTATTTCCTCCACGCCCTCAGGGAATATCACAGAAACCGGCTGTCCACCGATACCATTGACCTTCTTTATTCCCTGTGGAATGGTCACCACCTTGGCTGTCATACTTGGTGCAAAGGCTTTGTTCATGACGTCAAGTCCTTCTGGAATATGAATCTGTCCTGTCAGGTAGGGACAGCCTGCAAATGCACCGCTGCCTAAGTAGACCATACGCTCAGGCAGCACCAGTTCGTTGCGGAAGAAGCAACGGTCTCCGTTGTCATAATTGCCAAATGCCATATCGCCAATATACTCCACAGTCGATGGTATATACAAGTCGCCGGTAAGATTCGTTGGCTGTCGCCCATAGACGCAGAAAGCATCCCTTCCGATATACTTGAGTCCTTCTGGCAATATCAGCGAGCCGCGCAGCCCCGTTCCCCCGAAAGCGCCCGGACCAATGCCTTTCAGACTGTCCGGCCATACAACGTAGTAAAGCGTCGTCATATCGAGGAATGCATCTGTGGCTATGAAATCATCATTGAATTCTTTCTGTCCGTAGGGAATATCACCCCATCCACCTTCCCAACGTATAGTGTACTGCTCTTTGGTGCGTAATTCCTTCATGTTAATGGCTTCCAATGTCGACATGTTGTTGCGAATAAAGTCAAAGCCGGCATTTCCCTTCATCGTTCCAGTAAGTTTAAGGTTTATGACTTCCTTGGGGTCTATTCCCATACGTTGGATGACATCGCCCAGGAATTCGCCTTCCTCAATGTTGACAGTGATGTATTCGCGTGCAGAACCGTCGTGTGAGAGAGGGTCGTTATCCCACGGTGTGACACTCTCGCTGATAAGCGACAACTGATAGTCTCCCTCCGGCGATTGTTTGTTGAGCGCAAAAGTGAATTGGTGCAGTTTGCCGGGCAGATAAGTCATGGTTTCCTGACGTGTGAAGTGCAGAGCCTGTCCATCAATAGTAAAGGAGAAAAGGGACACTCCGCCCACAACAGACTGAGGAATGACAACCGCACGGTAGGTGCTTCCCTGTGGCTGAGGCATGATGGGCACTACCGGTGCTCCGCTGAGCACACTGACTTTACCAGCCTGGAGGTCAACAGTGGCAGAGGGAATGGTATTCTCCACAAGCAATTCCTTTTGGGCAGCATCCCATTCTCCTTTGCCAAAGCCTTCACCCTTCTGCAGGACGACCTTGACACCAGCCATCAAATGATGATGCAGCAAGGTGATTGCTCCCGCAGTGGGTATCGCACCCTCTTTTTTGGCCCATAGCAGGTCGCTCTGTTCATATCCGCTGAGCTTACGGCCAGTTGTCATCAGGTCGCGCTGGTTTTGTTGCACGCTGAAGGGATAGACCTCAATGCTGTTGAGGCTTGCGTCAAAGGGGTAATAGCCGTAGGCGTCGATGGGGGTCAGTTTGTCTTTCCAGTAGAGTTGGGTGCTACCCGTCCACTTGCCACTGGTCTCGTCGTAGGTAAAGCACACGTTATCGGCATGATTGCCGATAGGCTGCAAAGGCTGAGCCTCGCCCTCCTTATAATTCACAACGAACACACCTATCTGATCACCATCGGCAAAGCCGCCGTCACTGGCACGTGTTATGTACTGCTGATTGATTTCAGCACGCAGTTCCAAGGGTTCACCTCCAACAGCAGAAGTATCTTCTGCAAGGTTGTCGTGGCAGGCTGCCAGCAATACTGCGGCTGCTACAATATATAAACAGGATACTCTCATCTTCATTCTGGTATTTCAATTTTGTCGTTAGCTACAAACTGTTCAAAAGAGAAGGCCTTACCAGCAGCCTCTATGATTCGACGCACGATCTCATAGCGACTGATGGTGTTGTAATAATATATGTGGACAGCTCCCATTACGCTCTGGTTCTCTGAGCGGTACGTACTTCGGGCGTGGTTGAGTGCGCCCTCGTACACATCCACATACTGAGCATATTTCTCATGGAAAATAAAGGGATACCACGGTAGTTCACTCATCTTCTGCGTAACGCTGACATTCTGCCACCAGCCTTTCGAACGTGCCCAGTTATATTGGTTTGTCATGTTACAATATGGACAGCCACAAGCCTTCATAAATGTAAAGTGGTTGACATACTCTGGCCCAAGTTTACCGAATCCACGCCCACCGAGATGGTGAAGCACCTCGCCACGCTGGTCATAGGGATAGGTATCTTCTGTTTTGCCAATCCAACTGAACGAACGGCCGTCATCCATGAGGTCGGTATGGTTGTCATACGCAGGTGTGTTGCACAGCACCAGAACGGCGGCATGGTCGTTGATGCCAGTCGCGTGCTGCCGGGCATACTGCCATACCAGGTCATTGGAATTTTCCCACCAGTTGTCGCTGGCGAAACGCAGCAGTCCGCCAAGTCCGCTCTCCGGCGAACAGGCATAAGCCGTGCTGACGGTGAAATACTGCCGATAGCTCCTATAAGGCTCTGTGCTGAAAAGATGTTCCATTTGCTCTTTCATATCCGAAAGGTACAGACCGCTGCCTATGTCATCGGCATTGTAGCCCTCGCCTACAAGGAAGATTGGGATGGCTGTGCCACCAGCCGAGGCCCTCTGCAGGGTGACGGTCTGGTCTTCCCGGTAGTCAGCGCTGTAGATCTGACGTATGTCTGTATAGGTAGTATAGTTGTTGTCCCTCAGACGGAATACGATGCGCCCCTCTCGGCTCTTCGTAGTGTTAGACACGGTGATGGTCAGTTCTTCCTTGTAAGTGCCTGACACTGGCGAGACAGTCACCCACGACGGACATTCGCTCACTTCCCAATCACTCTCGGCACGGAGGATGCCCTGGCGCGTAGTGCCCTTGTCCAAACATACAATCTCAGGGATATTGAACGCAAGTTCATGGTATGCGGTGATGTTTTTGAAGTCTTTCCATCCGTCGGCATGGCGGTAGAGTTCCACGCTCTGCTCTGGCACTTCGAGCACCACCTTGTCGAAATAAAGGTCAGCAAAAGCGTCACGGCCAAGTTCTGGCGGTTCAGGATTCAGGCAAATAATGGTTTGCATGGCGCCACAGTTCCGGAAAGCCTCATCCCCAATGTAACCAACGTACTTTGGAATAGTCACCTTGGTAAGTCTTCCGCAATTACAGAAAGTCCCCCCATTGATGATTTCTAGTCGCGACGGTAGCTGGAGCTTGGTAATTTCAGCATCCTTAAAAGCCTCACCGCCAATGTCGAGACATCCTTCCGGAATAATCAGTTCGCCCTCCAGTCCATTCTCGATGAAAGCACGGTAGCCTATCTTGACAAGGCTGTTTGGCAAGGTAATGCCACCGGGTGGCATCGGGTACCATGCGAAGCAAGCATCTGCAATTTCCTCCAAGTCGTCATTAAACTGGATAGAGGTAAAACCCTTCTCCGGCCATCCGCGACCGATTTTCTTCACGCCTTGGGGCAGACTTATTGCCACACGTTTCTTCATAGACACACCAAAAGCACCGTCTACCGATGTCACGCCCTGCGGTATCTCTATCTCACCGACAAAAGATCCATCGTGCCCCATGCCCTCGAAGATGCCATCCACCGACTTGAGTTTCGAAGGTACGTGGAACGTTCCATAGAAGTTAGGGCAACTGGTGAAAGCTCCGTTACCAATGTAACGGATATTATCAGTAAGTTTTAGTTCGCAACTAAAACCGCAAGGATTGAACGCATTATTGCCAATAGTGTCAAGGGTCGAAGGCAGTATCAGTTCCACGCCATCCCAATTCTCATTATAGGAAAAAGCATTATCGCAGATTTTCGTCACGCCCTCAGGAACTTCGAGTGTGGAATACATCAGACTGCGAAGACCACTGAACGCACTTTCGCCAATGACCTTGAGTGAAGATGGCAATACTATCGAGCGTATACTACATTTGTGGTTGCCGCCGCGGAATGCACCGGAGGGCAGCATATCGTCGCAATAGAGGTCATGGTCATGCGAATAATAATCCCACCAACCGTCATAGTATCGTATATGCTTCAACCGTACATCTTTTAGGTTCAAGTGGCGCAACTCCGGCATCTCCTCGCGCAGCAGTGCGAAGTCTTCCTCGGTCAGCTCGCCCGTCACCTTCAGGTTCTGTATGTTGTTATAGTCGTAGCCTGCCTGGGCAATGCTCTCCTTCAGCTTGCCCAGCTCGGCACAGTTGACGATGACGTAATTCATGGTCGTGAACAGGTGGCTTGACTCATCGTTTACCCACGGCGTGATCCCGTCGTCCGCAACGCTGACCTCATAGTCGCCCGTCGTCTCGCTTTTATTGACCTTCATGGTGAAGTTGTGCAGCTTGCCCGCTTCATAGACCATCGCAGATGACAACTTATGAGCGAATGTCGTGCCGTCAATGGTAATGCTCAACAATACTTTCCCGGCACTGACAGCCTGCGGAATGATGACGGCACGATAGCCGTCGTTGCTCTGCGGAGCCATGCGGATAGCCTTGACGTCAGTAGGAGTCCCGCCAGCGCTCAACATTCCTGCCTGAAGATTGATATTAGCCTGGAGACAGGTATTCTCTACCTGAACAATTTTGTCAAGCTTCTGCCATTCCGTATCGCTGATGCCCGTTCCTTTCAACAACTGGACCCTTACACCCGCGAGAATATGGTGAAATTTCACCACAATCCGTTCTGCCGTCGGAGCCACATTCTCCGCCTTGCCCCACAACAGGTCACTCTGTTCGTAACTTGAGAGGTTGCCATCGCGTGCCTCAATGCTTTGATCTGCCTGCACCTCGAAGGGGAACTTCTCAGGAGTAGAAATGTAGTTAACACCAGGATAATAGCCGTAAACATCAATGGGAGTCTCCTTGTCACGCCAATAGACAGCTGTGGGTGCTGTCCATTTATAGTCTTCACTATTGAACGTATAAATCATGTTCTGGGCACGATTATCTTTAGCTCCTACTACACCAGTTTCACCGTTCACACGGTCTACAATATAGATACCCATGCGGTCACCCGTCACAAAACCCTGTTCGTTGGCACGCGTCACATTCTGCTGCGCTATCGTTCCTGATAGTTCTATACGTTGCATACCCAGCTGTGGCTCTGTCCGTTCAAACTGGTCACTACAACCTGTCAGACACCCCACCAATACTAGCCACAAAAAAACTCTTTTCATTGGCAAGCCGTAAAAAGTAAAGGCCTGTCGACACCCCGGATTCAGCCACATCCTAAATATACTTACTCATCCTTACAATACAAAAAAGGCGTAGGTGTCTGTTTCTCTGCCCATCCAGGGTTCGTAGGCCTTCGCATTGCCCTCATCACACAGGATAGACAATGTACTTAGCCCACGCCAGCACGAACTATATAATAAGGTATATAGAAACGCACCACGTAGACGTCTCGTTGTCATCTGCCTGTTGTAGAGATGGAAGTTGCGAAGTTCACGAACCACAACGACAGACGTCCGAAAACGTCTTTCTCATATATAAGGCCGCCCGCCACCCACGAGTGAGCTTTGTGGCGACGGTGCAAAGATAAAGAAAAAAATCCGAACCGCCAAGCGATTCGGAAATTATTTTTCAGATACCAAGAGCCTGCGCCTTAACAGCAAGAAACTCACATTATTACTATAGATTCTCAATATCTTGAATGGATAGGCCTGTATATAGGCTAATCTGTTCAGCCGGTACACTGTTATCCTTCATAATGCGAGCAACTTCTTGTTTTCCTTCGGCTCTTCCCTTTTCCTCACCTTCCAAGTATTGGCCTTCCATCACAACAAGTGTATCCCTGTATTGACGCAGACTTTCGTCATAGAGCTGGCGTTCCTGTTTGCTCAGCGATGCCACTTCGGCTATGCTTGCCAGCTTTTGGAAAACGGAATCCTGTGCCGCCCAAGGCATTCTATTAAGTATATCCATATTCTTCAATACATAAATGAGTCGTTCAAATACATTTTCACATTCATCAGCCTCTTTCTCAAAGTAAGGCAACTGCAAGTAGATTAACCTCAGCTTGTCTGAAAACAACTCCTTTGTTTTCAAATCCGTCAAGGCAACGTCTGTCCTGAATTCAGGAACTTGACATCGACAATCGTCCTTTCCCCAACAAGCAGACTGTTTAGGAAACCAATCAGCACTGGTTTCGAAATCTCCTGTCCGAAGATGCGTTTGAAGCCCACGTCCGTAAACGGATTGATGAATTTGCTCATATATTACTATTTCATTGAAAGCGACGGTGCAAAGATACGAATAAGTGAGCAAAGAACAAAATAAAAAGGCACTTTTTTTGTTTTTACTTTCGTTGCAATCGTTCAAGAGGTCCGACGATGAGCCATATTTCTTTGTTATTCTTTTTCCATATACGATCAAACAAAACAAAAACCTTGCTGCCCTTGCTGCTTTCTTTGTATCACGCTGATATATAGTGTAGTATCGGCAGCATAGTTGGAACAAAACCATGCTGCAACCCTGCTGCAACATTGCTGCTTTTGGGGGTAAGGATTGAATACTAAGTAGTAAGGAGCGTTGTTGAGAGATGACTAAGGAAAGGGATGCTGGTGACGATGTATAGGAACACAGGTGCCGGTATAGCGGGAGTTACCCTATGGGTGAGTACCGTTTGCGTACACCCAAACAACCGTGCGGCTATACGCAAAAGACCGTGCGGCTATACCCAAAATAAAGGACTATAAAACTATCTGATGCAAGGTAAGAGCAGGGTTGAAGCATGGTTTTTGCCAACCTTGCTGCCGACAACATTCTTAATATCAGCAAGATACAAGGAAAGCAGCAGGGGCAGCAAGGTTTTTATGAAAAACATCAAGTTGGAGACACAAATAAGTAAGCAAAGAATCAAATAAACGCGAAGAAATTTGGCGTTCTCGTTATTTTGCAGTACTTTTGCAGTTATGAAACAAAAGATTGCGATTTATACGCTTACCTCGGAACTGCACGACGAGAGGGCGGTGGATGCCGTTACTAAGGAATTCTTAGGGAGCATCGGCATGGAGTATGAACTGAAGGGCAGCGACTACGCCGACTATGGCGAGTATTGCCTCAGCATGATTTATGTACGAACGGGAGGCACCGAGGGCATCTTCAAACGGTTACTGCCCACGCTGCAGCAGAAGAGCTGCAGGCCGTTCTACCTGCTTACTTCAGGCAAGAGCAATTCGCTGGCGGCCTCGATGGAGATACTGGCGTATCTGAACCAGCACGGCATCAAGGGCGAGATTATTCATGGTAGTGCGGAATATATAGCCAAGCGGATTCAACTGCTGGCCAGCATCGAGGATGCGCGAAGAAAAATCTACGGGGCCAGACTCGGCATCATTGGCAAGCCCTCCGACTGGCTCATTGCAAGCCATGCAGACAAGGAAAAGGTGAAGGAGCAGCTGGGCATAGAACTCATAGACATTCCGATGCAGGAACTGCTCGACACCATTGCCGAGAAAGGCGACATCTACCATGCGCTGAAGGACGTTATCGGCAAATACCAGCTACAGGGATTCACCTTGCGCTGTTTCGACTTGCTGACGACGGTGAAGGACACGGGGTGCATGCCGTTGGCAAGGCTGAATGCAGAGGGCTTTGTAGCAGGCTGCGAAGGTGACGTGCCGGCCATGCTGTCGATGATGATTGGCCGTTCGCTGACAGGAGTCTCAGGCTTCCAGGCCAATCCGGCCAGCATCAATCCGGAAACAGGGGATCTGCTCTTTGCACATTGTACCATACCCCTTGACATGGTTGAACGCTACGAACTCGACACCCACTTTGAATCAGGTATCGGGGTGGGTATCAGAGGCTTCATGAAGGAAGGCCCCATCACCATCTTCAAGGTTTCAGGCGACCTCTCACGACGCTTCATTGCCGAAGGCTACCTCGTGGAGAACCAGTCGAAACCTGACCTCTGCCGTACCCAACAGCTGATACGCCTCTCAGACAAGAGCCAGGCTGCCTATTTCCTGACCAACCCCATAGGCAACCACCACATCATCATGCCAGGACACCTAAAGGAACTACTGGAAAGCATCTTTTAAGCAACATGAGGCTGAAGTTACTGATCCTGATGGCATTGGCGGGACTGCAGATGCGGGCACAAGTGGTGGACGACTGCCTGCAATATGTGCCGGCAGCAGTGGCCGTTGGGTTAGATTTCTGCGGAGTGGAGGCTCGTCACGAGCTACGCGAACGGATAGCCCTGACGGCAACGGCATATACGGCGCTGACAATTGCGGCAGGTTCGCTGAAGCTGGTCATTAGTGAGCGGCGGCCCGACGGCAGCGACTATAAATCCTTCCCCTCCGGCCACGCGGCCAGGGCTTTCATGGGTGCCGAACTGGTACGCTCGGAGTATGGTTGGCAATGGGGAGTCGGGGCCTACGCGGTGGCGACGGGTGTTGCCGCCCTGAGGGTGACTGGCGACCATCACTACCTGCACGACGTTGCCGCCGGAGCAGCTATCGGCGTACTCTCGGCCCGCCTTGCCTATTGGCTGTTGCCCTACGAACGGCGGCTGATGGGATGGGACAAAAGCGACGTGACCGTCAGCGCTCTACCAACCTACGATTACGGCACTCGCACCATAGGCGTTGCCCTAACGGCCACGCTACCATAGAAGAATTTGAATTTATTTGCAAGTTGTCGGCAAATTATTTCGGAGTTTCAGCATTATTTCGTAACTTTGCGGGCGCAAACGTTAACTTATGGTTGAGATACGCAAAGTTACTACGAAACGTGAACTAAAACAGTTCATTCAGTTTTACTACGACCTCTATCGCGGCAGCGAACAGGCCGTGCCTTATTTGTTCTTTGACGAGATGGCCACGCTGCG
>JAEEGL012855393.1_pt1 | contig 19474 bp, 16 predicted proteins | sample 9134231 | NCBI WGS metagenome assembly JAEEGL01 (sample SAMN16246548, study PRJNA631951) | gut metagenome | biome: gut microbiome; feature: rumen; material: fiber-attached | host: Bos | place: Iran: Karaj | collected 2018-10
GCCGCGCCGTGGAGGCGGCGCGCGTCTGCCGCTCCACCACGGGACGCTACTTCTACTGGATGACCGACAACGGCGAGAAGTGCAACTGCCCCAAGTGCAAGCCGCTCTCCGGCGCCGAGCAGGCCGTAATCGTCGAGAACGCCATCGTCCGCGCCCTGCGCGTGGAGATCGATCCCAACGCGACGCTCGCGCACCTTGCCTACCAGTTCACGATGGATCCGCCCCGGCTCGTCAAGCCCGACCCGAACCTCTTCCTCGAGTTCGCGCCCATCGAGCGCTGGCACGCAAAAGGCGTGCAGCGCCGCGAACCGCTGGCCGAAGGCGGCCCCTGGCTCGAGAAGCTCGACCGCCTGCTCACGGTCTTTCCCGCCGCGACGGTCCAGGCGCTCGAGTACTGGCTGGACGCCTCGCTCTTCTCAAAGTGGCGGAAGCCCCTCGCCCGCATCCCCTGGGATACCGCCAAAACCCGCGACGAGATCGCGGCCTACCGCAAGCGCGGACTCCGTCACTTCACGACCTTCGCCGTGTACGTCGACGACGACTACGTCAACGCATTCGGCCCCGCCGCCCTCGACTGCGTCCGCGAGTACGGCCAACTGCTGCGTTCCTGAAGTTTTCCGTAGCATATTCCCCCACCTGTCTGAGTTAATGTTCAAATAAAAGTTATAATCGGTCATTATCTCCCTGTGACGACACTTAATGACCACTCATAACCTATCTCTATACACGATTCACGAATCCTCGGCACACTCGCCACTAAAGCAATTCCCCGTCCCCACCTGCCGCCAGCATCCCCGCCGACACGCCGAATATGTCTCGCTTATGTCAATCGGTAATATGATCGAATAAGCGAAAGTAGTTCGTCCGGCGTTCGTTGAGGGAAGTTCACGGCGGCAAGCGAATGCAGAATGCCTTCCCATGCCGTATTTGTTTGCACGTAGATGTCAAGAAACTGTCGTAAGTCAATTGCAATGGGTTCAGCGAGTTCACATGTCTTCGTTTCGTCAAGCAAATACGCCAGATGGAAAACGTCATTGCGGTGCTTTTTGATGTCACGCTCGCGAACAATCTTTCCGTTGAGCCTGTCAGACATGAGGTTCAGATGAGCTTTTGCCTTAAGCGGAAGTAATCCATCTGGCGTGACAGCAGGCAATCCAGACACCGTAATGTCGCGATGTTGAAGAATCAGATTATAGTATGCGTCTTCCAGCAAGACGGCCGACAACGAAGACAACCCGTCTCCGGGTTCAATCGGAACTACAGTCTGCCCTTCAGGAAGTTGAACGACATCTAGTCGCGACAAAAGTTCAATCATGAAAGGATACCTTGCCTTTTTAGGTTCAACGAACCTAAACGCGACCTTCTTACCATCTGCGCGTTGCCATTTCACATATCCGCCGTTGTGCAGATACTGCCAAAGCCGTTCATAGAATGCCCGGCTTGTCTCCTCAACAACAAGGACAACATCAATGTCCTTCGTTTGGCGGAATTCCAGTTCTGCCTCACCGAGCCACTGCGAGCAGGCCGCACCGCCGATGACCGCAAAATGTTCCGCATAGTCCTTGAAGAAATCGGCAAAGCCGCTCATTCCCTCGATTTCCATCACGCATCCTCCATCATATCCTCAAGTGCACCTTCGATTCTGGGATCGGCGGCGTCTTTAAGCGAAAGAAACAATGAATACCGATCAACCTTGCCCGAACCGGTGATTCGCGGCGGATAATGCCATATCTGCAGTTCGCTCTGGGCATCGTCCCTGGAATCGGCAATGGAACACACGCGTTGATCACCAGCCTGTCGTCCGTCCACGGCAAAGACCTTGCGTACGGGGGCGGCCATCAAGGTCCTTTCTGCCAACGCACTAAGACCGGCCGCATCCACTCCTTTGGGAATCAATCGATTCAGAAGCGTTTTTTTGACGGGAGAACGGAACATGGTTCTGGCATGTTCCCACAGGTCTTTGCCGTTCCAAGAGAACTGCAGCACCTTGGGACGTGCTCCGACGATTTCTGCGATACCGGTAGCGGTCAGTTCGCCCGCAGCCTTTGTCAATGTCGTTCCAGAATATCCAAGGATCTCGGCGACCCGAACAAGCGGAAGATTTTCAACATCGCCTTTAACGAGTTGCCTGATGACAAGCGCCTGAGCGGCATAACTCAACATTTTAGAATTCTTATGTAGACGCGGTGCCCACTCCTTGACATCCATGATCGGCGGCAGAAAGAACTGGTTGCCGGGTACGACGAATCCCGTCATGCACCGCAGAAAGGCGTTTCGCCTGCTGCCGGTAATGGACTCAAAAACAAAAACGACGGGCATGGAGATTCGCTCTCCAATCTGCGAAGCGTGGCGTGCGTACTCATGAGGGGACATCGCATCACGCTCGACAACAGCAAACGCGACTTCCCGGCCAAACAATCTCGTTGAAAAGACGGGAAAACGCTTGAGATAAATGGGGCCCATTACAGGACAGGCCGAAAGCACGACGCCGTCGCCAAAAATCTTTGACAGGTATTCTTCTAGTCGTTTCGTCAGTTTCATTTTTAACCTCGACCGTATTATACACCTGATCGGTTTATAATACAAGCCGAAATGATTACCAAATGGAGATTGCTAAATCTGCGCCCGTCTCACCCTGCCGCCAGCATCCCCGCCGACACGCCGAACAAGTTCTTCCGCGAAGCATCGCATCCCAGGCTCTTCAGGAACTCGACATCCGCCTCCGCCATCTCGATTCCCTCTGGCGTCCGCATCAGATAGCTCGGATTCGTTTCGGTCAGCGTGGCGTAGAGATAGACGAGGGCGTTATTGCCGAACCTGTCGAACGCGTTGGCGATCGAACCAGGGGCGATCCCCTCGATCCACTTCACGGCCGGCCGGAGATACCTGTTGCCGTCTGAACTGGCGCTGTCATAATCCGCAAGCATCAGGACATGGAACAGGAACTGTCCCCAGAACGCCGTTGCAATCATGCCGAGGCCACCCTGCCACCGCGCTCTATCCAGTTGATCCAGTTTTTCAAACGCGCCCTCGTACAACATATTGAGAATGTTGCCGCGGCTCAGATGCGCTGCATCTTCGGCGGAATAGTCCTTGTTCACCAGCGCATGAGCGACATTCCTCTGAAATTCCAAGGGAACGACATTCACGCCATAGAATTGACTTTCCATTATTCTTGCGAGCGTCTTGCTCTTCCAATAGCAGCTGACCTTGTCCGATTCCCAGATGTCCAGGAGTATCTCGCCGGGGATGTTGCTGTTACTGAACGCATGAGTCTGGTCAAGCGAAAGAAGTTTCTTGAGCCGTCTCTCACGGCTCTTGGACTGGTCACAGATGAAATCAAGCGCCTTGGCAGTCTTGTCTCGGTCGGACACGATGTCTTTGAGCCAGTCGAGGTTCACCACCTCGCTTTCCTCATACCACGTATCCCACGCCGGACGATCGAGAAACCCCTCCTCACCAAGCATGAGATAGCGGATGTCGTCGTCATTCTGATTGTCGTTCATTTATATCCTCCTGTCTCAGAGCTTCCCTCCGGTATTCTTTAACAAGTTTTGATCTTCTCCGCCGAATCGTCTAATAGCACGATCTCATGTGGCAGAGCGTCACCGAACCATTTATTCGCCTTGTAGTCGCAGTAGCAAGGCAATGCAACACGTTCTAGGTTTATGCAGCCCCAAAACACCCTCTCGCACTCGCCTGATTCACAAGGCTTCTTCAACGCTCCGTATTCAATCGTCACATTGCGAAGCGTAGTACAGCCCTCGAATGCGCAACTGCCTATCTCTTGCACACTTGCAGGAATCTTGATGCTTTCAAGCGACGTGCATTCCGCAAACGCATTCCGTTGTATACATTCTACGCTACTAGGGATGGTGATTTCTTTTAAGTTCGTACATCCGATAAATGCCGCACGCTCTATGACTGTAACGCCTTCAGGTATCTCAACATGAAGTAACGCCTTGCAATCGCACAGCACAGCATGGCTGATTGTCTTGATCCGATCCGGGAAAGAAAACCGTATCAGCGAAGTACAATCACGGAATGCAGCCCCGCCTATTGCAGACACCGAGGAAGGCAGCTTGACTTCGTTAAGTGCGCGGCATCCGTCAAAAGCGCGATTCGAGATCGTTTCCAATCCCTCCCCAAAATTGACTACCGCCAGATTCTGACATTCGCCAAATGCGCAAGCTCCGATTCTCTTCACAGAAGAAGGAATTGTGACGCTCTTGAGATTCCGACAACTGTAAAATGCCATATCCCCTATCCATTCAACTCCTTCAGCAATGGAGATGTGTTCCAGAGCAGCATCTCGTTCGTATTCATTGTCGCCTATTTTCCTCTTGCCGGCTCCGATGCCCCCTACGGCCTGTACTCCGGAAGCTTCTGTTCCCTCTTCCTCCTCGTCCGGAAGGTCTTCGTCATCTGACAGGTATATCTCGACTTCCGAGCCGGTCCTGCCGGAATGACAAATACATATTTGGCGAATCGCGTCTTCGTCCCCGCTGTCACTTACATAGACATCATCAAGGAACCGCAGCTTCTCGCAGATATCCTCATCGTCCGACAAGTCGTTTTCACTGCAGTTCCAGCCACAAGCCAACTGCTCCTGCTCGTCGTTGAAATGCGTGAACTCTATTCCGCACACACTTACGGTCACGCTGCCCCGGTCCGGAGCGGACGTCAACCCAGACGGGGCAATCACATAGTATTCCGTACCATCCGCCCTCTTCTTGAGCGACACATTCCTAGGCAATCCGTATTCAACCTTGTAGTCGCCTTTGTCAAGCGCTGCCAGTATCTTGGCCTTAAGCGTCATCTTCTGTTCCTTTTTGCTAGATTGTCATTGAATTCTACTGTTCTTCGCGTATGCCGTCGGATGTCTCGTTCGACACAACCTCGCTCGGTACGTTCAGAACCACATTGACGGCGAGTCTTTGGGCGTGAACGCCCGCTCGCCTTGAAAACGTCGAAGCAGACGTGCATACACGGTCTCGTAGTCGTCCTGCGAATGAATCATGCCATTGATGCTCGGTTCCCCAATCGACACGATCTTGCCATCATCATCCGTCTGGAACGAACCGCGGACGACAACCGTGCCGTGCGGCCCAAGAAGGTCGCAATCGTATGTCACCTCGTCATCCTCGCCGCAGCTGACATTCATGATGACCGCCGCCTCGGACGAATCCAACCCGACGACGGCTTTCTGAAAGTCCTCTAACGTGATCTTACTGGGTTTGCGTGACTTAGACGTCTTCTTCAACTTCTTTTCCGCCTCGGCCCTTGCCTGACGCTGCCGATCCGCCTCTTCCTTGTATTTGGCAAACTGCGGCGCATCATGCAACAGCATCCGCCAATTGAAATCGTCGAGACGAGTCCAATCATATTTGTCCGCCAAATCCGGACGCTTCGTCACCAGATTGACCCAAAACGGAACATCTACACGCGCGAGGTCAACCCGTTCCGCAAATTGCGGTTGTTTGGTAAGCAGTTCCGCCAACCCCAGTCCATCCATTTCAGCCCACTTGTCGCACTTGTCTGCATACTGTGGGTGTTCCGAAAGAAACCATGCCCAACCACTCGCGTCGAATTTGTCAAACTCGCAGTGTTCAATGAACTGCGGCTGCGCTCCTAGCAAATTCAACCATACCATGCCATTGATGTCCCCCCACTTGTCGCACTTGTCGGCAAATTCTGGATGTTCCATGAGAATGCGGGCCCAAGCTAAACCATCAAACTTTGCCCAATCGCACTTGCAGAAAAATTGAGGAGCACGCTCCAACAGGCGTTCCCAATCAAATGAGGACAACTTATCCCAGTCACACCTATCCGCGAACTGGGGTTGAGCCACGAGCAAATCCTCCCATTGCGATCCATTCAGCAACGCCCAGTCGCATTTGGCGGCAAATTCTGGTCGTACTTTGAGTAAATCCACCCACGCACCAGCCTCCAATTCCCCCCAGTCGCACTTCGTGGCGAATTGGGGCTGTTGCTTAAGTAATTCAGACCAATCATAACATCTCAAACATCCCCAGTCACACCTGTCCGCGAATTGAGGTTGGGCCGAAAGCAGTATCCTCCAATCGTTTCCAGATAGCTTCCCCCAATCGCACTTGTCGGCAAATTGAGGAAATTCCTCAAGAAGGTCGACCCAATCAAACCTATCAAGTTTCTGCCAATCGAACATGGTCGCAAACTGAGGATACGTACCCATCAACCTGACGCATTCGTGCCAACCGAATGAATTAAACATCTGAGCATCTATCGTTTCGGCCAACTCTGGATATTTGCAGACCAAATTCGCCCACTCCTCACTGCCGTGCCGACCTTTTGAAAACGACAAAACATCGGCATCACTCTTTTTAAGCTTGTTGAACACCTTGTTAAACGCATTATTTCTTTTTACTGACTTTGTCATTTCACGCCTCCTCTGCCTTCTGGCATCTCGTCAAACATCTTTCGGTTAACGACAGACATTTCCGAACGGTCACTTTCGTAGTTCCAATTCCCCGCATTCAAGGAACGCTCTCTCGCCAACGCTTGTCACGCTGGCGGGGATTTGCACGTCCTTGAGCCTGCGGCAACGCCAGAACGCGCCTTCCTCGATGCGGGTCACGCTGTCTGGAATCGTCACGGCTTCCAGTTGCTCGCACTCGAAGAACGCCTCCTTGCCGATGCATTGAACGCCCGCAGGAATCTTCACCCGCTTCAAGCCGCTCGGCACGGCGACGAGCGTCTTGCCGTCCTTCGACAGCAGAAGCCCCCGAACCGACTTGTAGCAGGAGTTCCCTGCCGCCACTGAAAAAGCCTTCAATCGCCTACAACCCTTGAACGCAACGCCTTCGATACTCGTGACGTTGCGTGGAATCGCCACGCTCGTCAGATTGGGGTTTCTGTAATAAGACAAATCCCCAATACTTCTTACTGGCAATCCATCAATCTCATTGGGAATTTCCAGCGCATAGGCATGGCCGTCGCCGCCAGTCAGCACTGCGTACTTCAAGCCATCTTTCTGCGTCTCGACCACATACCCGAACTTGTACCCCCGCGCGGCAATCTCATTCCATCGCGCGACGGTCTCAATGGAAACCTCCTGAAAGTCATCCAGAGCCGGTTTCGCTTCATCTCTCCCAAGCATATCCCATGGATCAGAGAAGAAGTCGGCACGACATTTCCGAACCTCCAACTGATTTCCTTCTTTCGCCACGATCATTCCCAGATCGTTGTCGCATGTTCCACGCCACGTCACCGTGCCGCTGATCGTGATGCCGTTTGGCGCAAGGATGTGTTCGAGGATGAAGCACAGCCATTCGATGATCTTGTCACCGTCCAGGTTACCCGATTCTTCGCCCGACAGCTCAACGCCCTGCAGATGCCGCCGATCCGTAGAGACCGCCCACGGCGACCAGCAGGACGGCGCACTGCAGACCCCTATCGGCAACGTCAGGCGACCATGCCCCCCGTCGTTGTAGAGGGCATTGATCTCCTTCGCGAGTCCGGCGCCAATCGCCTTGTTGAGCTTGAATTTCGATTCAATTCCCATGATTACAGTCCGAGCAACTTGATGAGACGCGCCTCGTCAACCTTTTGCCTTGGCTTTACCACCCTTTGTCGCCGACTTCTTCCCTTTGCTTCTTTTTCGCGAGACATCCTCACTAGGAATGGGCTGCCATTTCAACTTCGCAAGATCACAGCCGAAATTATATTCAGCATAACGATCCTTATCCACAAGCAACATCCATAACCCCTTGTTGTCAGGATCATTTTCCTTCCAATGCAACATCTCTCCATCATAGGAAATGCCACATAGCAACTTAAGGCCGGCCCCTTCCCATGCAACCGTTTTGTAATGGAATTCCAACTTGGATGGATCTACTGTTCCCTTGAACCTAAACTCCACGACCAGCGACTGCCAATCACAGTCGTTAGCGTAGATTCCCGTTTTATTGTAGAACTCGCTCCAGGAATTCGCCTTGCCGTCCTCTACTCGCTTGCATTTAGAAACATCAAACTCATGCGTCTCAGCACCGTCAACAGAAAGAGATGCCCCTATGTGGTCCAAGTCAAGACCATACCAACGATAGTTCTCAGATATCGCATTGCTGAATTCATCATATCCGGCACCCTTCATCTCATCAAGCGAATCAATTGCCATAAAACCAATTGAATATGCGCGCGAACAAATTTCAAAAACCGCATCGTGCCAAGATTGACACATGGCCACATCCTTATCTCTATACTCAATTTTTACTTTGAGCTTACAATCCTCGTCTAAAAAAACATCATCTTCCGACAATACGTCCTTCAAGTGTCCAGGCAGTGACACTATCCTAATGGACTTGCACCGATAAAACGCCCAATCCCCGATGCTCGTCACGCTGTCGGGAATCGTCACGCTCGTAAGACCACTGCAATCGGAGAACGCCCAATCCCCGATGCTCGTCACGCTGTCGGGAATCGTCACGCTCGTAAGACCACTGCAATTGGAGAACGCCCCATCCCCGATGCTCGTCACGCTGTCGGGAATCGTCACGCTCGTAAGACCACTGCAATTGGAGAACGCCCCATCCTCGATGCTCGTCACGCTGTCGGGAATCGTCACGCTCGCCAGGCACTCGCAGCGAAAGAACGCATCATACCCGATACTCGTCACGCCGCCAGGGACAGTCACGTTCGCAGGGCATCGCCCCTTCATCGCATATACAACTTTCCCCAACACAACTAGCCCATCTTGCTGATTAGCATCGAAAGGTGTTTCTTTGAACGCAGAAAAACCAATGCTTGTGACGCTGTTTGGTATCGTCACACTCGTCAATCCTCTGCAATCCCTGAACGCATTATGCCCGATACTCGTCACGCCGTCAGGGATAGTCACGCTCGTAAGACCGCTGCAATCGAAGAACGCCCAATCCCCGATGCTCGTCACGCCGTCTGGAATCGTCACGCTCGTTAGCCCGCTGCTGCCTTTAAACGCATGCTCCCCGATGCTCGTGACTTGGACTCCATCCACTTCGGCTGGTATTACGAGATCGCCCAACGACTTCTTTGCACCAGTAATGACGACATACGGTTTTGCAGTGTCACCATCCATTCCGACCTCGTATTTCAGTGTTATGCCGTTGACTTCTACGGTCTTTCCCTTCTTCGCCATTTTGATTTCTCCTTCTTGGTTGTGTTTTTCAGTTACTTGCCATAAAACCACATCACAGTGACCTGTAGTATGGAACTTCTCGTATTGAGGAACGGTTTTCACAAGGCGCTCCCATGCGTCGTTGAAATCATCCTCATCACGGCTGTGCCAGCAGTCACTTTTGAAATCGCCCAGTATCTCAAATGAGAACTTTTCGGCCAACTGCGGTTGCGCCGCGATCAGACGACAGGCGCTGTAGCCATCGAATTTGCCGTATGAATCGCATCTGTCCGACAATTCCGGGTGCAGCATTAAGAGAAACGCCCAATTGTTCACGTCGCCATCTTCATCACCGTCTGCATTCTCGAGCGTCACCCCATCAAAGCAATCATCCACTACGTAATATCCGTCTCTTACGGTCTCATGGTTGCACCAGTCAACTATCCGTCCTACAGCATACTTGTCATCAACAAGGCCATCGACCTCTTTTAGCAGGGTTGGCCATTCCCATGTCACAAGCAACGTCCAGTCAATATTCCGTCTACACGCCGCAAAAATGAATTCGTCCTGTTCTTGCCAACCAGATTCAAAGAGATCATTTGTTTTAGAGAATGCCGCCTTCATCTTTTCGTCAATCTTTTCGTCATGGAACGAAAGAGGATAGGCGAATCGATTCCAATCTTCATCAGACCAATCTTCCCAGTCTGAAAAATCCAACGGCGTAGGCATAAGGTCCTCTACGGGTATTGGACACCATTTCAGCTCGGACAGGCTTTCTCCTTCATACCAGGCATATCTATCTCTGTCAATTAGGATGCGATACCTCCCCTTGCCTTCTGCAAAGTCAAAGTCAAGGTCAAGTTGTTCGTTGTCATAAAATGCCGAATCAAGTATTTCGATAGGCTTGTTGCCCCCAACTGCCGTATTCGTCCACAGCTCAAGTTTTAGCGGATCAAACTCGCCGGAAAAAAAGACATCCGCATAATCAGTCCGTCCATCCTTGATTAATGTGTAAAGACCTCGCTTGCCGAAAAAGTCGCGCCAAGAGTTAATTGGGCCATCCGCCATCTCGGAATCAATCTTGATGTTGTCCAATATTTTCCGTTCCCCGTCAATGGACAACATTATCTCAAGGTTGTCGATCTCAAGCCCACCGCTCCCTTCGCATTCGCATTCGTCGAGGGCTTCATCCATGAAGGTTTCATCCAATTCGTCAAAAGATTTAAATTCCTTAAAGCCGACTTCAAATGCATACGAGTTGAAGATGAGCTTCCCCTTATGGCCCTCGCCTTTGTCGCCAAGCGCTGCCTGGCGCGTGACATTATCTGTTTTCGATTCCATACGCAAACTCCTGACTTTGAATTATTCTGCCATTTCGGCCCTCTCACCCGTCCAGCGCATCATCATGGCGGGGGAGATGCCGAACATGTTCTTCGTCTCGGGCGAACAGCCGAGCTGTTCCAGGACCTCCATGTCTTCCCGCGCCATCGCGATGCCGTAGGGCGTGCGCAGCGTGTAATACGTGTTGCTCTCGACCATCGCGCCAAACGTGTACATCAGCGCGTTGTTCCCGAACCTGTCGGAAAAGGACGCCACCGTCCCTGGGTGCCTCCGCTCGATGAACTCAACGCCCCTGCGAAAGTCTCGCATCGCGCTCGCATAGGCCTCGTCATACTCCTCGGTGTACAGGAGCTGCCGCAGGAGCGCGCCCCAGAACCCCTCGACCGTCCTTTCGGCCTCCGCCAGCTTCTCCGCAAATGCCGCCCCCTCGAGCTCGTCAAACTCCTGATTTCGAATCAGTTCCAGGACGCTGCGGTTCAGCGGACAGTCGAACTCGAGCTCAAGCGGCACGAACATCACACCGTAGAACGAGTTACTGTGCATCATCCTTTTCAGCGTGCTCCGCTTCCAGGATTCGCTGACCTTGTCGGAAGCCCAGATGTCCATCACACACGCGGCCGGCAGCCTGCTGTCGCGGACGAAGTGGTTCTCGTCCAGCGCGAGCAGTTCGGCATAGCGCGTCCCCACCGGCCGCGCGGCATCGGCTAGTCCCGAGAGCGCCTTGCCGACCATCTCCTCGTAGCGTTTCGCAAACTGCGGCTGGGCCTTGAGCAAGAACTCCCAGCCTAAGGCAGGGAACTCGTCCCACTTCGTGCACTTGTCCGCAAACTGCGGCTGTTTCCGCAGCAAGTCCGCCCAATCCTCCCCGCTCAACCTCGTCCAGACGCATTTGTCTGCCTGTTCGGGATGTTCTTTGAGAAGTCTCACCCACTCATAACCGGCATACGAGCCAGTACTCTCCTTGCATTCATCGGCCATCTCGCGTTCCTCCCTGTACATCACAACGATCTGCGCATGAACGTCCTGTCCGCCTTCTTCAACACCGCCTCCTGCGAGTTGAACTGGATTACCAACGTGTCGTTCATGTTTTTGTTCCTTTGATTATGTTCAAATTACGTAGCTGTTTGGTCAACCGTTCGCCGTTCGGCAGAGGTCCAGCGCCTATCGCCTTGTTGAACTTGAACTCGATTCAACACTCACTTTTTGTTCTCGTGCTTTCTTGCCGTATCTGCGATAACTTTGACAAGTTCTTGGCGAATATACCATGTAGCAAAATTAGAGAACCTGTACCCTTTTCTCAGATCAAACTCCTCAATCGCCCTCGTCAATGCGGCATTACCTTTTTCAGTGAGATACGGTTGACTCACTCCTCGGTCCTTATACTTGTTTGCCATAAAAATGACAAGGTTCTGACAGGCGTCAGTTATTTTACCAAAATCGCGCGTGGCAAACGCAATCTTTTCCTCTTCTGGTGAGAGTTCAACCAAATCGTCCGTACTTGGCAATGATAAAGTCGGCTCCGGAAGTTCCTCCACCTCATTCTTTCGCGCAGCATAACCGGCCTTAAATTCCTCTACATCTTCATCCCGAATAAGACTAAAGTCACCGGCTTGACATAGGTAGGATAATATCTGATCAAGCTGCGTCTCGCTAATGTTTTGTGGTATAATCTCGTGTGCTTCTTCGTATGTCACATATCCCCCACCATTCACCAAGCTGCGCTCCTTTAACTTGTCATACAAGGTGCGTAATTCACATGAAAGCTCCACGGGTTGCGAGGCTTCCAGTATCTTATCGAAAAAGTATGTGTCTTCAGAAAAGTCCGCACCATCGATCGAAGTATCACACATTGAGAGCTCCTCTTAGAAAGACCGATAAAGCGTACCATGCCAATAGCAGAGGTCCGCATTCTTCAATGTCGTTTGCTGCTAATCTAACTGGATTACCAACGTGTCGTTCATGATTCCTCGTTTTTATTCCGCTCGACACTCATACGGAACTTCGCGAATTCCGGGGTGACCCTCACGAGGCAATCCCATGCGAAGTTGTAGTCTTTTGAATCATACCCAACCCACAAGCGTCCACGGAAATTCCCTATGGCTTCAATCGAGAAATGACAGGCCAATCGTGGCTGTTTGGCGAGTAACATACATGCGTCAAACCCGCTAAACTTGTCATAAGATGTACACTTCTCCGCAAGCTCAGGATACAAGATCAACAAGAACACCCATCTGTTAAGTTCAAGTTCCTCTACATTGAACACACAATCGGAAGGATCGTCTACCAAATCTGAAAAATCCAAGACGCAAGTCTCATCAGGCAAATATAATTCGTTCTCTAGGCAGCCGCCTTCACACCACTTGAATATGTGCCCAAGCGCATAGGCATTCTGTTTGATACGCTCCATCAACTCTCGCTCTTCCCTTATTATGGATGGTATCTCTTCCGATGCTAAGGCAATCCATTCAACATCTCTTCGACATGCCGCCACTGTAAAGTAATACGGGGATGAATTCTCAACAGACGCCAGCAGGCCTTCCTGAAGCCTGCGTCTGATTGGTTCCTCATGTTTCTTCACAAGAGACAGCACACTTCTCCAATATGGTTCTGTCCAACTTCTCCAGTTCTCAAAACTCACGTCTTCCAAGTTGGGTCTTGGTATTTCAGTTGTAGACTGCATCGTCAATTCTCCTATTTCATTGCTTTCCAAAGGCCCTCAAGCTTTTTTGGGGACAATCGTCACTTTTCCTTTGTCATTTCACGATAATGTTTCATGGTGGCTTCTGCCTCTCGCACGCCGTCCTCCATCGATTTTTTATGAAGGGCTTCCAATTCGGCATTCCCTGGCGTAGCCAAGAACTTGCTGTATTGAAGATACGCCTGCTTGATCTTCTCATGAAGAGCGGCTCTTGACTTCACCATCTCATCTCTCATCGAAACGAGCATCTTATAATCCTTATCCTGTTTTGGATCTTGTTCGAACGACACGAGTGTCTTGCGAAGTTCTTCCAAGCGTACGGACTGGCTCTCAATGGATTCTCCCAGCGAGACGTATGTCTGCCACATCTGCGGAGCTTCCTTTAGCGCAAAATTCTTGAGCTTTTCTTCTTTGCTTTGTTCGCGAGCCGCAGATTCCTTTTGTTCGTGCTCAACCAATTCTTGCTCCTTCGCAAGCCTTTCCTTTTTCTCCTCTTCTTCACGAAGAACGGCTTCGTACTTATCTTGTATTTCTCTCAACAGGCTATCGCACAGCCGTTTACTCTCCTCATGTTTTTTCCTTACAGCTTCTTTCGTATGGTCGATCTTTTCGGACTCACTCCACCCATTCTCTTTTGCATCCTCGGCAGCTACAGCTTTCAAATATTCCGGTATTTCTCCTTTTTCCAAAGACTTGAGCCACACCGATGTCTTAGTCTCAATAAATTTCTTTGTCTCAAGATATTTTTGCCATTTCTCAGGAAGATTCTTTTCCGCGAACTCCCTGATCATCTCTTCGGTTTCTGCTACCGCTTTCTTTACCCTCGCCTCTTCTTTGACCACTCGCTCATCCCTTATTTCATCGCGAATCTTAATACCAGCAACGATTGCCGAGACGGAAAATGCCGCAATTACAATGGTCTTGCCCCATCCAAGTTTCTCGACAAGAAAGATTCCGCCGAACAAGAACAACGCTGTCAAGCCAGCTGCCGCCCAGAAGCTATCAGTGACATGATAAAAAATTCCAAATATTATCAAAAGTACAATACTTCCATCTCGAAAAACCATAACAAGCTCCTCTCATGCAAAGAAGTGGATAATCCACAATACTATGCTTATGACAATCGTACCAACCAGCGTACACAAACACCCAAGTATGTAGAGACAAATTTTGAGAGGCCATACAATGGCCAATCCAAGGTATCGAATCGGCTTATCGATAACAGACAATACAGATGCTGCGGAAGCTTGTAACCACACGCCATCTTGCAAATACACGGGCCATATTGCTAGGGCAAGTGCGGTTACAGCAAGAACCGTAATCGCGATCCTCCAATGGGTAATTTTCCATTCGTATTTACGGGCAATAATTCCCAAAACTATTTTAATCGTGCAGATGACGGCAATATAGCTCCATGCTGATTCCGAAATTTGTCCAAACCATTCTATTATGGGAACTGCCATTTTCCCTATTACTGTAATCTCTTTATGATCATATAGACCTAAACAAAGCGTAACAGGAACAAGCAACCACAAAAGGCGGACAAATCGCTGCTTATAGTTGTCATCATTTCGCGACAAACGCCATTCCCCATATTCCCTATATGCAAGGTGCCCAACATATGCATAGAAGTACCATACAACATAGTCAATTGCCAGATATGCGACAATTCCCACAAGGAGAGGGGTTTTTGTTATTGTTCTCAAATACTCACTAGCTGACCAATCTCCCAGCAAATACGGCAATCCCACTGTCGCCAAAGCCAATGCCAGATATATGTCCCACGACAGCATGGTGTATCGTTGTGCATTCTTTCGCTTTTCCGCTGCACAAGCATCTTGAATCTTACTAATTTCTCTAAGCACGATATCTCGTTTTATAACGTCAATATAAATAACACCTGTCTTGCCAAGCATCGAAATGCTACATTTAGCAAGAACTGGAAACTTTGTGATCTTATATCGCTGGTTGATGAGCTTGTAGTCACATCCGGAACCTGCTTCCTTTGCTATTTCCGTAGCAACATCCGACATACGGTTTTTCCAAATGTCGGCAAACACATCGCCTACGGCTGTAGCATTATCTGACTTCGCATGTCCTAATGACACACCGGCATACATTTCCCCTAACGATTCGGCCTCGCAATCACTCTTTGAGGTCGTCCAATCCCTAATAGTCCACTCTTTTCCGCAGCGGTCTTTCCAATACTTTTCAACTTTCGTTTTGGCATAGGAGGATACGGCGATATCATTGTCAAATAGAATTCGGCAGGGCGAAAATGACAACTCCTTTTGAACACACCACCAACTGTATGTCGTCTTGCCGATTCCCTTGCACTCCTTACACTTGCCAGTCCCTCCGCATTCGTTACATGTTACTTCCCCCTTCCCTTTGCATGACGAACAAGTCCCAAATCGACCAGAACCTTGACACCTCTTACAGGTAGCACGTCCATCGCCGCCACATGTTGGGCAACGGTCGTCGTCAAACCGCTCCTCCTGCCCAGTGCCATGGCAATACGGGCAGCTCACTTGGCCGGCATCAATTCCAAATGATTGAATGCCAGACCCATGACATGAGCCGCAATTCACAAAATAACGCGTCCGAACGTTTCCCGATCCTCTACAATTTGGACAACTTTCAAATCCACTTCCTCCACAATGACTACATCGTGACTTTCCTGTTCCACCACAATCTTCACACTCGACCTTCCTGTCTCCTTCACATTCTTCACATATTCCCGACCCCTCGCACAAATGGCATGTTTCTTGCCTACTCGTCCCTTCTATCGGCACTTCAAAATTCCCAGGCCGACTCTCCTCAATACAAGACCAGACGGCATCTTCCGTAAGTGCAGCTGAATTCGTCCCGTGGCCACCTCCAAGGCGTCGCGCCAATTTCCGGCATCTAAATTGCAGATCAATCGAAAACACATAGCCATGTATCAACCGGAGATGATCGATTTTAAACTTTGGCTTCACCCCAAAAATACGCTTAATCTCGCTTTTGCACAATTCGGAAATCCACTCTTCGTCAATGGGGCAAGACGCTATCTGATCATCAATTTTCATTTCGCTTTTTGTGCTAATGGACATGGCACCGCTCCTCACTTCTTCCCGCGCATTTCCTTGAAACGCCTTGTTGCGCTTTCGGCCTCTTTGATTCCACCTTCCAACGCCGCTCTCATCGTTGCCTCGTAATCATTCCGGCCTGGCGTCGCCTCGAATTTCTTTGCGGCGATGTACGCCTTCTCAAGGTTCACGAAGATGCCGGAAAGCGAATCGAGCATGGCGTCCACATCTTGACCAAACTTCAAGTAATCAGGGTCGCTGTCCGGGTTCGTGCCAAACTCCTGAAGGTCGGTCCGCAACTGGGCAATAGCCTTTCTTCGCTCAGCCACTTCCGTGCGCAACTGCTGAACCGTCTGCCAAATCGCAGGCGACTCCTTAAGCGCAAAGCTCCGCAGGGCGTCCTCGTTTCGCCATCCCTGCTCGGCAGCCTTTCTATGGGCTATTGCCAACTCGCGCGCTTTCGCCGCACGTTTCTCTGCCTCTGCGATTTCTTTTGCCTCGGCATTGACCGACTCGGCATCCTTCTCCAATCGTACGAGAACAGCTCTGTCCATATTCGGCAACGCGGCAAGGAGGGAATCCGCCGCCGTGACGACCGTTTTCGCCTTTACACCAACTTCCTTATGTGCCGGCAGATGCGCCAAAGATGATTTGATCAATTGTACCTTATTATAGTAACGTATCTGTGCGATCTCCGAACTTTCGTCGGAAAGTCCAATGTCTTTAAACGTGTAGGAGTCCTTAAAAGGTCTTGCAGGGGAAAAAAGGCGGTATTTATTATCCGTGTCTTTGAAGGCAACTGCCACCTTCTCATGTTGTTTCAATTCTGCCAGCATAATCGCATTACCCGGATATTCAAACAGAAGTCGAACACCATCATGCGTCTTCCCGGCAATTCTTGCACCTTCTAGCCCAGGGGCTCCATGTATTTCAACAATGTCCTCACGCACACCATGCTCAATCAGTTCGGTTTTAGCCGCCTCCTTCCATTCACAGCAACCTAATATTCCCCATTCTGGGCGCGCATTATTCTCTCCCGTTCTCGTGCTCTTATCAAATGGTGCAATAAATAGACTCTGAATGGTCGGCAGTCCATAGATACAATTGACAAGTGGCGCGACAACACACCAACCAACTGTTGCGCCTATCCAGTTTCCTTCATTCGCCAATTTGGGAATTCCAGGCGCGATACCGATAGACAATCTACTACCATCATCTATTTCATAAAGATTTTTTTCCCTTGCAAGAAATGTCGCCTCGCCAACACCAGGCCCCGTATAATATTGTGATCGGTCGTCGTTTCGCCATTCCTTCGACGTGCCGTGAATCACAAAGCACCCGGACAGCATTTGAAGAACAATGACAATAAAAGACGCCTTAACGAAATATCTGCTAGCAGCACTCATTTCTGCTCCTTCAGCTCTTCGAACTTCCGCATTGCCAACTGAGCCTCATTAATGCCATCTTCAAGTGCCTTTTGCCTGAGCTCATCAAATTCCTTCCTGTTTGGCGAGGCGGCGAACTTACGAGATTCGATGTATGCCTTCTCCATTTGACGTTTCATGGCCGCTCGAGAAACCTTGAGTTCGTCCAGCTTATGGACCAGTTTGGCACAATCCACATCGGCATCTGCGTCAACGTCGAACTCTTCAAGCGTCTTGCGCAACTTTACAATCCTTGCGCTTAGTTCTTCAATTGCGACGCCAACGTCTTGGTATGTTTGCCACAATCTCGGCGATTCTTTGAGGATGAAATCGCGAACCTTCTCATCCTTGCTCTGCGTAGGAGGCGTGACGTTAGACGTGGCATCCGCAGTAACCGATACGTTGCTGGTTTTGTTGTTTTCTGACTCAACCTTTCCATCCTCCATTCTAGGTGGCTGACGAGTATTCGGTCCTGCGTCCGCACCCTGCCAATGACAAACTCCGAACATTACCAATGCGGCAACAAGAAGTTGGCAGAAGAGCCGCAGCCACAAGGCCATCCCGACTTTCCGCAAGAAGAAACTGCCTATTGCAACGACCGCATAATACCCACCAGCGATGTAACAGGACAAGACAAGGCTTCGCGTGGCCCAAAACGAAACCAGAAAAATCACTATCGCAAGCGTATTCATCGCAAAACCTCGCCATGTCTCTGGAAACAGTTTGTGCGCTATTCCTTCATGATTGCGTCAAAAGCCTCTTGGGTAGCAGATGTCTTGTCCGGTGCGACCAGATCATCGAGAGCGACATCGCCTTCATTGTCGCCAAGCGCACCCAATGCGTCGTTGATGGCGGCTACCGATGCCTTGATTCCGTCCTCGCTATCGATCACCTTCTTGAGCTGGAGGTTTTCAAGTGTTCTTTGGAGGCTTTCCTTTGTCAGCACTAGTTTGCGCTGCTCGTCCGTAACGCGCGCTATCTTTTTTTCCAACTTTGTCAAATTGGTTCGCTGAACCGCTTGACGGGCTTGGATTGTCTTGATCTTCCCCGCCGCCTCTACGATCTTCTCCTGAAGTTTCTCCTTCGCCAAGGCAAATCCGTTGACAGTCGCCGGCCATTTATTGGCAGCATCGGAATCGCGATAAACCTTCTTTGCATTAGCCAAGAAACCTTCAAGACTTTTCAATTGTGCGCTATCCTCAGCCATCTTTCTGGACACTGCCGATTTGGCAGTAAGGCACTTATGCATCACAACTTCATACTGCTTGGCATCCTTATCCACTTGCTCCAGCATGGCCTGGCAATATTCCACCGGAAACTTCGCCTGATTTTCTGGCGTCCACTTCGTGTTCTGACGAATGCGTTCCTTGCGTTGCTGCTCGGCGACAATATTCGGAGTCTCATGTTCCTTGTCATCTGGCCGCACTTCACCATTAAGTGCTTTTCCTGCCTTACCGATACGATTCATTGCTTCATCGCGGTCTTCTTTTGAACACCCACAAAAAATGGCAAGACCGCCCATTGCGATAACACACACCGCCACACTCAATTTCTTCATTTTTCGCTCCTGGCCCTGAATTTACTCTCACGGCCAGAGGTCGGGCTGGATCTCTATCCGCGTGCCCCAGAACGGTTCCGCGGTAAGGGAAAGGGCGCGCCCTCGTCCGCAGTCATCCGAGGCCCTGAGAAAGCCCTTGCAAGACTCGCGAGAAGGAACGCGCCTGTTTGGCGCGTTGCTCCATTCTCGGCTCTTGCATTCGAAATTTCTCAGGTTTCGGATGAGCCGACAACGTCACAACACTTAAGTCGC
>JAEEGL015019994.1_pt1 | contig 19474 bp, 7 predicted proteins | sample 9134231 | NCBI WGS metagenome assembly JAEEGL01 (sample SAMN16246548, study PRJNA631951) | gut metagenome | biome: gut microbiome; feature: rumen; material: fiber-attached | host: Bos | place: Iran: Karaj | collected 2018-10
CCTATCTGCTTTCTGGCATCATCAACCATGGTCACCAAATCTCTGACAGCCGCTGAGATATCTTCAGTATTTTTGCAATACTCTGATGTTATCTGCTGAACCTTTTCTTCAAACAAGCTGACAAGGTCTTTATATACTGACTCCCTGCCACTGTTAACGTTATCCAAAACGGACTTAACCTGAGATAACCCTGAATTCAGTTTATTTTTGAGATCTTCCATATCTGAAGAATGATTCCTGTGAAGATCATCCAGCTGAACTTTAGAATCGACAATGCTCCCCGACAATTCGTCAACACTTCTTTCCAAAACTTCCTGAAGTTCAGTTACTCCCCTTGTTATTTTCTCAAAAGACTCGGAACCTTGTTTCGAAAAAGACAGACAGTTACTGTTATATTCTTCCACCTTTTTTAATAGTTTCAATTCAGTGCCAAGAACACTGTCAGACAGATAATCGAGTACTGCTTTAAACTTTATCTCAAAAGCCTTCAGTATATCGGCGTATGCCATATCACTGCTATTCTTTACGGTTTTATTTATTCCCTTTAGCTTATCATTCATCTCTGCGAAGCATGAATGTACTTTTCTGCCAAGTTCTTCAATGGTCTTCTGACCTGAAAGAACACTCTCCTTTCTTGAATCAGCAACGCTTTTTGACAGCTCACCGACACTTCTGTCAACATTATCCTTTATTTCCTTAAAATAACGGCATAGTGTATCCGAAGATTCTGAATTAAGCTTGACCAGTGACTGATACGAACTGTCACATTTCTCTATTCTGCTTAATAATGAAGACTCGATTCCGGTAACGCGATTAGAAAGATAATCAAGCTGTTCCTTCAGTTCTCTGGAAGAATTATTCAGCCCCTGTTCCTGAAGTTTTATCAGATCTGTAATTCTATCCAAAGCCAAATGCTCAGAAAAACTCAGACCTAAAATTTTTCGGGTTCTTACGTAATCCTCAATGTTTTCAGAATATACGGGAACACCTAAAACAGACTTTTTCTGATACTGTATTTTATTGATGCCGTCACCGGTTTTATATGTCGATCTGAAAATGGATCTGTATACGGGAACCCAGCAAAAATATAAAGTATATTTCCCGTCATTCTCGACAGAACCGATAAATCTGTTTTTGTTACTATCAACCATTATAATTATCCAACACGAACTTACGGAATATACTGATTGTAGCAGTATATTCGCAACATATATACAAAACTTAAACGTTCATATCACGCTGATCACATGAAAACAGTTATAAAACCGAATGACTGACAGTTTTAATCAGTAATAAAACATTTCTCGAGATATGTCTGATAATGAATACACCTTTCTGTTTAAACAGAAAGGTGTATGAGATATAAAATTCATCACCGTCAGATTACGGGATATGATTTCCTCAACTATTTTTTGGCACGGGAAGTTTTGGTCTGCTGTTTAGCCTCCTTATTAGGATAAGGAGCATATTCAAAAATCTTAGAAATGATGGTGTCGGCATGATCGCTGTTACTGATTAAGGTATTAATCTGAACATCATTATTGCCTTCAATCACATTTGTTTTCCATAAGGCAACATCCTGAGAATTTTCTACATATCTCAGTCTCTGGCGCACATCACACAAAACAACAGATGTTCCGGATAAAACCATATTCATCTTTAACCAGACGTCATCCGCATCAAGACACTCTCTTTTGATTTTTTCAATATTAAAAGTTTCTTTTCTCAGAGAATACGGAGGAAACAATGTTCCTGCTCCACATGTCGGAAACAGCTGCATGGAAGGCTGGTTAACCCACTTATCATACTCATGCTTCCATGTTTTATACGGTCTGATCATACGTGATGAGTCTTCACCACTATTAGCCAGCATTAAATGAACTCTTGATGCAGAGACGCAATGAGGGTTGCGCTTGTAGGAATCCAGCAGTCTTTCAATCATGTAATGAGAGTAATGAAGATCGTCATCAACGGTGATAACCAGATCATGAGGGTACTTCTGCATTGTATAAAAATACTTTTTATGAGCCTTTATATCTTCTTTAGCCCAGCAGATGGTAACGCCCTTTTCCTGCAATTTCAGCAGCTCATCCGGCAAATCCTTCTCTCTGTTTGGAAACTGAGGTTCTGCAAGCCACAATAAAACCTTGTCGGGACGAACGGATTGAGACAGAATTTCCTGTAATGGAATATGTACAATTCCAATTCTTGCCGGGAAAGTCGTCATAGAAACAATAATACGAGGTCTGTCAGGCTCTATGTATACCGTATCATTTTTAGATAACAGTGAACATTCCCTCTTGATGGAATCTTTAGGAAGCCCCAACTCAAGACACATCTTTAAATAATATGAATACCATTCACCTGCCAGCGGAGTATTTGAAAACTTCCATGGTTTGTCTTTGGATGAGTAATGTACCAGAAGGGCTTTTTCGGCAAGCTCAGGAAGCGAGCTGAACTGCTCATTATATTTTTTGTTAAGTGCCTCCATCTCGAATTTTTGACAGGCACGGATTAAATTTACAAACAGACAGTTGTATTTAATGGACAGATATTTAACTTTAGACTGCAGAACTTCATTAAACACATTCTGATCCATCAGAGTTGAATCATTGCTGTTTTTCTTGGTTTCAATTAAAACCTGCTGTTTATTTTCCTTTCTCAGCAAATCCAGATTCAACAGCATCACGCCACTGTTAAAATACCTTTCATATTTTAAAACAATCGGATTCTGGGAATAAAGAGTTCCTGAATCTTCTACAGCTGCAAGATAATAATCAGACACATCAGTACTGAATAATTCACTGAGATCAGTTCTGATTATAATATCGCCGTCAAGGTATAAAACCTTACTGAGTGTTGAGAGATAACTCGGAAGCTTGAATTTGAGCAGAGCGGATTCAGTAGCAACACAGTATGACCTGCTGCTGAAAACATGAAGATCCTTAAGCTCGTTTAATTCCGTTTGAACTATATATACATTAACTGTGCTGCTGGAAAGACTGTTCAGAAGAGATGCACAATGCTCGGAAATTTCGTTGGTAATAAAAAAGAAATTATATACGGAAGAACTGTGTTTATTCGATATGGCAGAAATTGCAGAAACGCATGTAGGAATTACGTATTTATCATCCAGGATGTACGCAATATTCACTCCGTCGGGAATATTTGTCAAATCAGTGCTGTAGGAAGTATAAGGTTTGCTGACTTCCTTTTTCTTTACACTGTTTATTACTGATTTGACTGCTTCCAATTCCTTGTCTTTTCTGAATACCAGTGATTTAGTATCAACAACTGAACCGGTTTCCTCATCAATCAGTTCAACTACATGTTCTTTTCCGTCTTTTAACGCATCGGGAACAGCAGTTCTGAATCCGTGATATCCGTGACCGAATTTATTCTGAGTATAATTCGTAAAAATATCGTTATCACATTTACAAACAATCCTATGAGCTCCATTGTCAATTGAAAGCGTACAATTTCTACTTTCACTCTTATCCGTATCAAGCAAATATCCGTAGATATTTTTTCTTCCTGAGGAAGAATCAATCTTTCCTTTTAACATTATAATCCCTTCAAAGATAACAAATTATCGTCATTAGATGTTTATTATGTGTTTTATTCAACCGTTACGCTTTTAGCCAGATTTCTAGGCTTATCCACGTCAGTTCCCTTGAGTACCGCAACCTTATACGCTATAAGCTGCAGCGGTACCGTATAAACTATCGGCTCAATCACTTCCTCAACCTTCGGTATTACAAAATAACTGTTTTCCGGTATACCTGAAGCTGAGAATGAAACTGCGGACTTCTCATCGCTGATGAGATATACAAATCCCTTTCTGGCCTTAACAGATTCAATGTTTGAGCGAAGCTTGTCCAGCAGTCCGTTTGACGGAGCAACTATTACCGTAGGCATGTTCTCATCAATCAATGCTATAGGACCGTGTTTCAGTTCCCCTCCGGCATATGCTTCAGCATGGATGTAGCTTATTTCCTTTAACTTTAGCGCTCCTTCCATGGCAACGGGCCAGTTGATGCCTCTTCCCAGGAAAATGCATCCCTTAAAATCCTTCAGGTATTCTGATATCGAAGAAAGATTTGAATCTCTGTTGAGAATGTTGTCTATGTAGACAGGTAGCTTCTGCAGAGCATCAGTAATGGACTTTTCCTGTTCTTCTGATACAGTTCCCTGTACCACGCCTATATTTCCTATAAGCAGAAGCAGGGCAACCAGCTGAGTGGTAAAGGCCTTGGTTGAAGCAACTCCGATTTCGGTTCCTGCCTTTGTAAGCAGACACAGATCGGATTCTCTTACCATGGATGATGTCCCTACATTGCAGATTGAAAGTGAAGCCATGTATCCCTGTTTCTTGGACAGTCTCAATGCTTCAAGGGTATCTGCGGTTTCTCCTGACTGAGATATGGTTACGAACAAGCTGTCAGGATAGGTGTAGGATTTTCTGTATCTGTATTCGGATGCTATTTCAACTGAACATGAAACATTCAGATACTGTTCCGTCCAGTATTTGGCTATCAGACCTGCGTGATATGACGTTCCGCATGCCACAATCTGAATATGTCTTACCTTTCCGAACAGTTCAACGGCATTGCCGCCGAACGCTTCAGGAATAAAATGACCGTTGGCAATGCGCTTATCCAGGGTGTTTCTTATGGCAACAGGCTGCTCATGAATTTCCTTTTCCATGTAGTGACTGAAGCCGTTCTTGTCAGTGGCATCATATCTGGAATCAGAAACGGTGATTTCTCTTTCAACCCTGTTGCAGTCTGAATCATATATGGTTACTGAATCCCCGGTGATTCTTGCGGTATCACCGTCTTTAAGATAAATAAATCTGCTTGTCTCGGACAGAAGAGCAATCTGATCTGACGCAACAAAGTTTTCATTCTGTCCCAGGCCGATAACCAGAGGAGAACCGCATCTTGCCACCACCATGGAATCAGGTTCGGCTGAATCAATGATTGCGGTACCGTAAGCTCCCTTAACTTGTTTAATGGCCTGCTGCAGAGCTTCAAGCAAACCGCAGCTCTGTTTTCTGTAATAATTTACAAGATGTACAAAAACCTCGGTATCAGTTTCTGAAGTAAAAATATATCCGTGTTTGATTAACATGGATTTGAGTTCAGCATAATTTTCAATGATACCGTTGTGAACCATTGCTATGGTTCCGGACATGTGGGGATGAGCATTCACTACTGACGGTTTTCCGTGAGTGGCCCAGCGGGTATGGGCAATACCTATACATCCGTCAAGGGATTTTTCCGCCACACTGCTTTCCAGAACTGATACTCTTCCGAGACATCTGTCTCGTAAAATTTCGTATGAGTTACCGGCTGTCTTACTGATGAAGGCTACACCTGCCGAATCGTATCCACGATATTCGAGTTTTTTTAATCCTTCTATAAGAAAATTCTTAACACTTCTTTTAGCTACGGCTCCGACTATCCCACACATATCAGTAAATACATCCTACAATATTCAGAGACAGGAGATACAAAGTAGATCCTGACAGGAATAAATTCTTAACACACCTTAATAAAAAAAAATAATCTACTCTAGTGTACCACAGCCCCGACGGTTAAACGATTCACTTTATCACAAAATTCTAACAGAATGTCAAAATGTGATTTTGCTCAAATTTTAAAATCTAATTTAGATTAAAAAAGAAACAAAGATTACAGATATTTTTTTTTGAGATTGTAATATCGGTAAAAATGACAAAAAAAAAGACTCCAACCAAACGTTGGAGTCAAAACGTGCAATAGCACACGGGATAAAACTGATCACTAATACATTTAGCAAACAGCGTGCCAACTTTTAAAATTGTTTAATATATAAATATTTATAATTTAAGTATAGATTTATCAAAAACAAAATATTGCATTACAGCAAAACATCAATTTATTTATGGTATTTTGCAAAAATTATTGCAAAATACATAATCTGTTTTGCAAAATGCAACTATTTTTGCATTTTGCAATAATTTAATCATTAATGAAATTCTTACGGATTTATTAAATTTTTTTGAATATTCTGACAGTTTGATTATTAATTAACCAATCATACATAAAAACTTCCGTCTGCACATAAACTTTTATACCAGACATGAAATTTATAATAAAAATAACATAACCATCTTTTGCCAGAAAACAGATTCACGTTCCAGTTATATAAAAAAATCGTGAGAACTATCCTCACAACGGAATCAGAGGACATCAGCAAGCAGGAAGAATCCCCATTCTTCCCATATATCCGTCAGGATACAGCCTCATACCATAGGTGTCTTCTGACTTTATCGCGAAAAAGACAACTGAAAATCCCCAGAACCTGCAGCAGAAAGAAATATTCTTAAGATAAAGCAGTTACTTCTTTACAAGAAATTCCTGATAAGCATTCATATACTTATCCATTTTTCTGAGAGTTTCAGGCGAAAAATCCTTTTCCTTGAGATAAGCCTTTCTCTTTTTTGCAAGTTCCTTCAGAACTACCTTGATTTTGCTCTGAACAGCTTCATCCTTAAGATAATCTCTTAATCTTCTGCCGATGTATTTGGCACAAAGAGCCGTTCCGTCCTCTCTGGACATTGTTTCCTTGTATTTGGTATTGTAACGGAGCCCCTTGCTTAAATCATATAAGGCCATCAGATAAGGGTACTTATCATAGGCATCATAAACAAACGCATCAGGACCTCTGTCCTTATCCCTGCTGTAGGCATCCTTGATTTCCTGATCAAGAGACTTGCTTGGCAGAACATTTTCCACAACCACGGCTTCGTCAACGCGCAGTTCCACAATTCTGCGGAGAAGAAGTTTTTCAAGTTCGGTCTTTTCGTAACCGAGTCCGTTATCTACGGAAGATGAACGTTTCCCAAAAATTTTCTCCAAAAACACCATAACTCCCCCTTTATGTTATTTTAGTTTTATTCAACGCGCTTTTAATTACTGTTTAAGAATGTTTTTGCGGAAATGACTCATCTAAACCTTTACACAGCATTCCATTGTGAACCTTTATTCTTTTATATTTATTTTTTGTTTTAAATTATCTCATTAAAGTTCCGCCTGTAAAACTGCATACCGGAACTCTTACACACAGCTTTCGGTAAAAAACCCGTTCCTTATTATAATTTAATGCCTTCAGCGATAATGATACAGAAATATAAATTTCAGATATTTAACATAATTATTTCAGTTTTTTTTACCACTTACATGATTTACATCTCATTATTCATCTTCTTTACAGCTGTTATCCGTCTTTCATAAGGCAGCCGTTTTTTATCTCTGACAAATATCCCGCATTAAGATAATCAGACATCACCTACATGAAAAAATCTCCCTCTTCTTAAGCACCTGTTATTGTTAGCTTATGCTAACATTGTCACAGCAGACTTCATTCACGGAGATATTCATATGACAGATAGTATCTGGACTCCCTTAATGTTAACCATGATTGCCGGACTTTCCACCGGTATAGGCAGCATCATTGCCGTAGTTAAAAGAAAACCCGGCAATATGTTCTTTTCAGTATCTCTGGGATTTTCAGCAGGAATCATTATTTTCGTATCTCTGGTTGAGCTTTACGGCAGTGCCAGAAATTCGCTTGCGGAAATCATGAATGCCGATACGGCCTACATGATTACGGTTCTGTCCTTTTTTGCCGGCATATCGGTTATTGCCGTCATCGACATGCTGATTCCCGAACCGGAAAATCCGCATGAATTTAAAATTGCGGATCTGCGCAGAACCGGACACAGTCAGGATTTTGAAAAGTATGCGTCTCTTAACCGTATGGGACTCATGATGGCTCTTGCCATAGGCATACACAATTTTCCGGAAGGATTTGCAACCTTTATGGCAGGAACCGCGGATACCTCCATCGCCCTTTCGGTTACCCTTGCCATCGCCCTGCATAATATCCCCGAAGGCATAGCCGTGGCGGTTCCCGTATATTTTGCCACGGGCTCCCGTAAAAAAGCATTCTTCTGGTCATTTGTCTCAGGACTTGCCGAACCGGCCGGAGGACTTCTGGGATACATGGTATTTTCAGGATTTGAAAGCTCCATGGTTATCGGCATAACCTTTGCCATGGTGGCAGGCATCATGGTGTACATAGCCATCGATGAACTTCTGCCGTCAGCGGAAAAATACGGCATGCACCACCATACAATTATCGGTTTTACCGCCGGAATGTTTCTGATGGCCGTCAGTCTGATGATATTCTCCGTAATGAGCTGATATTTTCCGGTAACATTCCGCCTGAAAAACATTATGTATTCCCTGACTTCCTCTGTATCTCTATGCAGAGATGCATCAGAGCCCCTGCGGAAACTCACACATACCTAAAACAAAAAATCCTGCCGCGTTGACCCACGGCAGGATTTCATCATCTGTCAGAACAAATCCGACCTATTACTTCAGAGGAGTACCATTGATGGTACAGGAAACAATACCATTGGTACACATGAAGTTGGTTACGTACTTGTCAGCGAAGTTATTCTTATCGTACATGTTAATGAACTGCTGTACGGTTGCAAAAGCAGGATAGTTTTCAACCAGCTGGCTCATGGTGTTCTTGTTGAATTCAAGATGCATGTCAACCTTGGTAGAAGTCATCAGCTCCTGTGTGCTCTTGGCTCCGCCGAAATCAATATTTGCATCAAGATCAATCTTACCGTTGTTTAACAGTGTTGATAAGTTGATCTTATATACGGCACTGCCTATGAACTTGCCGTAGAATTCATTTGCAGTCTGCATGTCAAGATCACTAATACAGGTTCCTAAATCCTTGGACTTACAGGTCTTTTCCACATAACCGTAGTCAATACCTGATAAAGCGGCACTGAACTTCAGGTTGTCAAACACCAGAGCATCTCCGGCAATGTCATAAACAATCTGATCAACGGTAATATCGCCTGACAAGTTCTTTAATACCTTGTTTCCGGTAAATTCAGGTTCAGCGCTGTTAACCTTTAAATTTTTAATAACGAATCTGTCAGATTCCTTAGCCTTCTTTTCTTCCACGACAGGAGCTGCGGTTTCAGACTGTTCAGTCTGGGCAGCTTCAGCCTGGGCCACTTCCGTATTAGCCTGTACGGCAGCATCAGAACCTGCCTCATCTGCAGGAGTAGTGGAAGATGAAGGGGAGGCAACATCCGCGTTTTCACTGCTTTCTTCTTCGTCCTCTACAAAGTATACTGAGAACTCATTGAGAGCGGCGCTTAATCTTTCAGAAGAAAAACCTGACATGGCAACCTTGAAGTTGGAAGTTTCAAGATTGAAGCTGTCCCACTTTGAGTGGTTGTCCTGATTGGTAAGATCAGAAACACCCTTTGAAGCCTGTCTCATGCTGTTGCTGAAAGTACCTTCAGACCAGCTTACTGAAACCTCATCATCCTTGTAGCTGAATGCAGGAAGAACAAAATCAGTATGAAGCACGTCAGCCCAGATTTCATATGATGAATTGATCTTCAGGGTCTTCAGATATTCAACAACCTGATGCAGAGGAAGGTCCAGAGACTGAGGATCAAGTTTTATCTCGGAATCAACCTTGGTAAAACCGTACTGATTGTCCTGAACCAGAGTGAAGATCTTCTTGGAACCGTTGTAGAAATCGTACTTGTATACATCAGAGAACAGTGAATCAGATGCTTCATCCTTGATAAAATCTACCGAAATGTTAGAGGTTATCGCCTTGTGATTGATTTCGGTTACAGAATTCTTGCATAGCTGTCTGTGCTGAGATTTTTCGTACATAGGAAGTCCGATAGCGGCACTCGCGCCTGCAACGCCGAGCAGAACAACTGCGGCAACAATCCACTTGACTGAACTGCCTGAAGACTTTTCATCATTCATCTGGTAATTATCCATGTATATACATACTCCTAGACATGTAAAAATCATTCGAAGATTCCGTTCAGCATAATTAGTGAACACTCTCCGAATAAAAAAATCCTTTATAAAAAAATTCCGCCTGATACCGGCAGTTTCAAAAAATGTAATTCTAATGAAATATCATCCGTTTTTATGTGATTATTATAACATCTTTTAAACACCATAAATATAAATTTCGAACATATGCATAAAGCACCTGCCGGCTGACGGAATCCCAAAACAAAAAACCTCCTGAATATGAATTCAGGAGGTTTGATTTCAGTTTAACTCCGACTTTTAAGGTCAGACATCAGTTTAGTTGGTAAAACCGGTGTCGAGGTCTCTTAAAGCCTGAGCGATGTTCTGCTCACCGATCTGCTCGGATGACATGCCTTCAAGTCTTGCCTTTTCAAGAGCAGCCTTGCGGGCAAGCTCACGTCTGCGCTGATGGTAGCTGAAACCTGTACCTGCAGGAATCAGACGGCCAACGATTACGTTTTCCTTAAGACCGCGTAAATCATCAATCTTGCCGGCGATTGCAGCTTCAGTGAGAACCTTGGTGGTTTCCTGGAATGATGCGGCTGACATGAATGATTCAGTGCTTAATGCAGACTTGGTGATACCTAACAGGATATGACGATACTTGATAGGTTCCTTCTTCTGAGCAATGAGCTTTTCATTTGCAAGCTTAACGCGTGCCACTTCAACGGTGTCACCGTTCAAGAATTCTTCTGAATCGCCCTTGTCGAGGATTTCACACTTACGAAGCATCTGACGGGCAATCATTTCAATGTGCTTATCGTTAATCTTTACACCCTGTAAACGGTATACCTGCTGAACTTCGGATACGATGTAGTTGGCAACAGCCGGAATACCGCGTAAACGAAGGATATCATGCGGAGATTCAGGACCTTCGGCGATAGGTTCACCGCGCTGTACTTCATCACCTTCCATTACGTTGATATCACGGTTCTGAGGAACTGAGAATTCAACAGGGAGGATTGGATTACCGTATTCGTCCTTTGAACCCTCCTTAGGAGTAATGATAACCTTTCTCTTAAGACGGTTTTCACGACCGAAGCTTACAATACCGGTTTCTTCAGCAAGAATTGCAGGTTCCTTAGGAGCACGGGCTTCGAAGATATCGGATACGCGTGGAAGACCACCGGTAATATCCTTGTTACCTGAAACCTTCTGAGGAATGGTTGCAATTACGTCACCTACTGCAACATCCTGGCCTTCGATGATACGAACGATTGACTTAGGATGCAGTACGTATGAAATCGGATTGCCCTTGGCATCACAGATTGCATTACCGTTATCATCAATCAGTTCAACAGCCGGATGCATGTCCATGATTGACTTGTAGTTCTGGTACTGAGACAGGTAGTGCTTGTATGCCTTTTCCTGAGATTCGTACTCACGGATTCTTGCCTTGTATTCAGCCATCTTCTTGTCGTAGTTTTCATCGTCAGCCTTAGGCATTACAGGAGCATCCTTTGGCTTGCCCGGATTTACAGGGGCAGTCATACGATGACCGCTTTCACGAACTTCGATGTATGAATTACCGGTACCTTCTTCATCCTTACGGTCAACGGTAACACCGATTTCCATATCCTTGAAGCGAACCTTACCGGCAAATTCGGTAATGGTTGGGTGGTTGTGCGCATCCCATTCTGCAACGGTCTTGCCGCTAACAACCTTTTCACCGTTCTTAACAAAGAGTACGGAACCGTATGGAAGCTTGTGTGATTCATACTTGGCATCATCAACATAGAGATGAGCAGAACGAGAAACAACAACAAGACGACCGTCAGGTCTGGTTACGGTACGGGCATCAATGATGATCTTGCCTGCACGCTTAACAACTACAGTGTTTTCAACTGCAGTACCGGAAGCCGCACCACCGATATGGAAGGTACGCATGGTAAGCTGGGTACCAGGTTCACCGATTGACTGAGCAGCCATAACACCGATTGCTTCACCCTTGTTAACCAGGTGACCGCGAGCCAGGTCGCGACCGTAACACTTGGCACAGATACCGTACTTGGTGTTACAGGTGATTGCTGAACGAACCTTAACAGAGTCAATACCGTTTTCTTCGAGGAGATCACAGAGATCTTCAGTCAGCATGGTGTTGTAAGGAATGAGGATTTCATCCTTGGTACCAGGCTTGATGATGTCATCTGCAACAACACGGCCGAGTACACGATCTCTCAGGGTTTCAACACAGGTGTTACCTGAGTAGATTGCCTTGATTTCTAGACCGTCATGAGTACCGCAGTCGTCTTCGTTAACCACGAGGTCCTGAGCAACGTCTACGAGACGGCGGGTCAGGTAACCGGAGTTAGCGGTCTTCAGAGCGGTATCTGACAGACCCTTACGGGCACCGTGGGTTGAAATGAAGTACTGTAAAACGTCCAGACCTTCACGGAAGTTTGCGGTAATAGGAGTTTCGATAACCGCACCGTTAGGCTTGGCCATCAGACCACGCATAGCGGCAAGCTGAGAAATCTGCTTTTCACTACCACGGGCACCTGAGTCAGCCATCATGTAGATGTTGTTGAATGATGCCTGGGTTTCTTCTTCACCGAGGATGTTGACTGCCTTTTCAACCTTGAGGTTGTTCATCATTTCCTTGGACAGTCTTTCAGAGGCGCGTGACCATACGTCAACTACCTTGTTGTAACGTTCGCCACCGGTAATCTGACCTTCATCGTATTCGTTCTGAATCTTGGTGATTTCATTTTCGGCAGAACCGATAATGCTCTTCTTTGATTCAGGAACAAGAATATCGTCGGTACAGATAGATGCACCTGAGAGCGCTGCGAACTTGAAGCCGGTGTACATGATCTTATCCGCGAAAATTACGGTTTCCTTAAGACCTAACGCACGGTAGCAGTTGTTCAGGAGAGCACCGATCTTCTTCTTTCCTAACGGAACGTTGGAAACGTACTTGAACCAGGTCTTTGGATTTGCCGCAAGTTCAGCTTCCTGTTCGGCGGTAAGCTTCATAGGAGGGTCAATCAGGTCAAAGCTTAATCCCTTTGGAAGGATGAGGATTGACAGAATCGCACGACCGATGGTGGTGTTACGGATTTCAAAACGTTCTTCGTAGCTGCCGTCCGGCTGCTTGATCCATTCTCTGATACGGCACTTTACACGGGCCTGAAGTTCAGCCTGACCGGTACGGTACAGTCTTTCTGCTTCTTCAGCGTCGGCGAGGATCATACCTTCACCCTTGGCGCCTACACGCATACGGGTCATGTAGTAGAGACCGAGCACAACGTCCTGTGAAGGAACAACGATAGGATCACCTGATGCAGGTGACAGCAGGTTGTTGGTTGCAAGCATGAGGGCACGGGCTTCGAGCTGAGCTTCGAGAGTCAGCGGGAGGTGAACAGCCATCTGGTCACCGTCAAAGTCTGCGTTGAAGCCGGTACATACCAGCGGATGCAGACGGATAGCCTTACCTTCAATCAGTACAGGTTCGAACGCCTGAATACCGAGTCTGTGCAGGGTTGGTGCACGGTTCAGCATTACCGGATGTTCACGTACTACTTCGTCCAGTACATCCCATACTGCCGCATCCTCTCTTTCAACCATGCGCTTTGCAGCCTTGATGGTGGTAGCGAGGCCCTTCTTTTCAAGACGGCCGTAGATGAACGGCTTGTAGAGTTCGAGAGCCATCTTCTTCGGCAGACCGCACTGATGCATGCGGAGGAAAGGACCTACGGTGATTACGGAACGGCCTGAGTAGTCAACACGCTTACCGAGGAGGTTCTGACGGAAACGGCCCTGCTTACCCTTGATCATGTCTGCAAGAGACTTGAGAGGACGCTTGTTTGAACCGGTTACCGCACGGCCACGGCGACCGTTATCGATGAGGGCGTCAACAGCTTCCTGAAGCATACGCTTTTCGTTACGTACGATGATGTCAGGAGCACATAATTCGTTAAGTCTCTTCAGACGGTTGTTACGGTTGATAACACGACGATAGAGTTCGTTAAGGTCTGAAGTTGCGAAACGACCGCCTTCCAGTGGAACCAAAGGACGTAAATCAGGTGGAAGAACCGGTAATACGGTTAAAATCATCCATGCAGGATCGTTCTTTGACGCAATGAAGTCCTTAACAATGTTCAGACGACGGGTCAGGTTCTTTCTGTTGGTTTCTGAACTGGTGGTTTCCAGCTGCTGACGGATATCAGCTTCGATCTGATGAAGGTCGGCCTTCTTCAGAAGTTCAAGCAGAGCTTCAGCACCCATCTTTGCTTCGAATTCTTCGAAGTGTTCGTTGATCATATCGAAGTATTCTTCTTCGGTAAGGATCTGATGTTCGTAAAGGTCGGTGTCACCGGGATCGGTTACAACATACTTTTCAAAATAGAGAACACTTTCAATATCGCAGAGCTTCATGTCGAGGATGAAGCCGATACGGGACGGAAGTGACTTTAAGAACCAGATATGAGCTACAGGAGCAGCAAGTTCGATGTGACCCATACGTTCACGACGAACCTTGGCCTGAGTAACTTCTACACCGCACTTGTCACAGATGGTACCGCGATGCTTTAAACGCTTGTACTTACCGCAGAGACATTCGTAGTCCTTGGTAGGTCCGAAAATCTTGGCGCAGAAGAGACCGTCTCTTTCAGGCTTGAAAGTACGGTAGTTAATTGTTTCAGGCTTCTTAACTTCACCGTAAGACCATGAACGGATCTTATCAGGAGAAGCAAGGCTGATTCTGATTGCATCGAACTCAGCTGAATCTTCGTGCTTCTTGGCACCGGCATTACGGCTGAATTCAGAGAACTTACGGTCAATGCCTGAAGCGGCGGAAGACATGGTATCCATGATCTTTAAGCCGTCATCATTATTCTGTATTTCGTTAATACTCACAAAAAAACTCCTTCAGGCTCTCCGGTTACCGCCGGAGAGCAATTAACTTATTACTGCTTATCGATTTCAGGAAGACTGTTTCTGTTTTCAAGGTCGATATCGATACCGAGAGAACGGATTTCCTTCAATAACACGTTGAATGATTCAGGAATGCTTACATCCATTGTGTAGTCACCATCAACGATATTCTTATACATCTTGGTACGACCGTTTACGTCGTCTGACTTAACAGTCAGCATTTCTCTTAATGTATAAGCAGCACCGTAAGCTTCGAGAGCCCACACTTCCATTTCACCGAGACGCTGGCCACCGAACTGAGCCTTACCGCCGAGCGGCTGCTGAGTTACGAGAGAGTATGAACCGGTAGAACGTGCATGCATCTTGTCATCAACCAGGTGGTTCAGCTTGAGCATGTACATGATACCTACTGTAACCTTACGTTCGAAAGGTAAACCGGTACGGCCATCGTAAAGGGTAATCTGACCTGATTCAGGTAAATCTGCCAGACGGAGCATTTCCTTGATGTACTTTTCATCTGCACCGTCGAATACAGGGGTAGCTACAGGCAGACCGTTTCTCAGGTTTTCTGCCAGAGTCATTACTTCTTCATCATTGAGAGAAGAAATATCAACGCCCTGAGCATTACCGCCGATATCGTAGATCTTCTGCAGGAATTCACGATGTTCAGCGATGGCACGCTGTTCTCTGATCATGCGGTCGATCTTTTCACCGATACCCTTGGCAGCAAGACCTAAATGAACTTCCAGAACCTGACCGATGTTCATACGTGAAGGTACGCCCAGAGGGTTCAGCACGATATCTACAGGACGGCCGTTTTCATCGTAAGGCATATCTTCGATAGGACAGATCTTGGAGATAACACCCTTGTTACCGTGACGACCTGCCATCTTGTCACCAGGCTGGATATGACGCTTAACAGCGAGGTAAACCTTAACCATCTTCTGAACGCCTGGAGCAAGATCATCACCCTTGGTGATCTTTCTTCTGTGAGCTTCGAGCTTGGCGTCGTATTCACGCTTGAGCAGAACAATCTGATTCTGCATTTCTTCGAGACGGCGCTGAGCGTCTTCGTTGTTCAGAGACTGGCTGAAGAGTTCTGAATCGTCGATGGCATCAACATTCTTAACACCGTTCTTTTCAAGGAGGTGACGAACGTTACGATAGATACCCGAACACAGGAAGTCGAGCTCTTCGTTGAGGTCCTTCTTGGTCTTGGCGATCATGTTTTCTTCAATCTGCTTTGCTCTTTCGTCCTTTTCAAGACCTTCACGGGTAAATACCTGAACGTCTACAACGGTAGCATGAGTACCTGCAGGAACGCGTAAAGAGGTATCCTTAACTTCAGCAGCCTTTTCACCGAAGATTGCGCGTAAGAGCTTTTCTTCAGGAGTTAACTGGGTTTCACCCTTTGGAGTTACCTTACCAACGAGGATATCACCGCCCTTAACTTCGGCACCGATGCATACGATACCTGACTTGTCCAGCTTGCTTAACGCAGCTTCACCGACATTAGGAATATCTGCGGTAATGTCTTCGGCACCGAGCTTGGTGTCACGGGCTGTACAGGTCTGTTCAATAATATGAATGGTGGTTAAACGGTCTTCGTTTGCAACTCTTTCAGATACGAGGATGGAGTCTTCGAAGTTGTAACCGTTCCATGGCATGAATGCAACACGGAGGTTCTGACCGAGAGCAAGTTCACCGAGGTCGGTTGAAGAACCGTCGGCGATTACGTCACCAACCTTAACGATTTCGCCAAGGCTTACGCATGGACGCTTGTTCAGGCAGGTGTTCTGGTTTGAACGGGTGTACTTGGACAGGTTGTAGATATCAATACCGGGTTCACCGTCGCGAACTTCTTCGATGTTAACCTTAATAATGATTCTTGCACCGTCAACGTAGATTACTTCACCGCCATGCTTTGCAATGGTGGTTACACCAGAGTCAACAGCAACCGCTCTTTCCATACCGGTACCAACGAACGGCTTTTCTGACAGAACGGTAGGAACAGCCTGACGCTGCATGTTACAACCCATCAGAGCACGGTTAGCGTCATCGTGTTCAAGGAACGGAATCAGGGAAGCTGATACGGAAATAATCTGCTGTGGAGATACGTCCATATACTTAACGTCACTTGCATGCTTGAACACTGATTCACCGTGTTCACGGCAAGGAATCAGGTCTGAAGTGAAGCGGCCTTCGCTGTCGATTGGAGCGTTGGCCTGTGCAATGATGTATGAGCCTTCTTCAACTGCTGACAGATATTCGAAGTCATCAGTTACCTTACCGTCTACAACACGGCGGTACGGAGTTTCAAGGAAGCCGTATTCATTGCAGCGTGAGAATACGGACAGTGAGTTAATCAGACCGATGTTCGGACCTTCAGGGGTTTCAATCGGACAGAGACGGCCGTAGTGAGTCGGATGTACGTCTCGAACTTCGAAGCCTGCACGTTCTCTGGTCAGACCGCCAGGACCTAAGGCACTGATACGACGCTTGTGAGAAATTTCAGAAAGCGGATTGTTCTGGTCCATGAACTGTGAAAGCTGTGAACTGCTGAAGAATTCCTTGATAGCGGCACTTACAGGCTTTGCATTGATTAAATCATCAGGCATTAATGATTCAAGTTCGTTCTTGTTGAGACGATCTGCAACAGCCTTCTGGATTCTTAAGAGACCGATACGGAACTGGTTTGCGGTCTGTTCGCCTACACTGCGGATACGACGGTTGCCCAGGTGGTCGATATCGTCCACGTTGGCCTTGCCGTCACGAATCTTGATGAGGTAACGCATTACCTTGATGATATCGCCGTTTGACAGTACAGGAGACGGACTGCTGAATGCGTATGATGCTGAAGGATTTGCAGGATTTTCAATGTTACCTTCGAAATCAGGTACGTTTTCGTTTAATGAAAGATCCTTGATCTTGACAGCGAACGCTTCCTTTACTGAACCGTCTTCAAACTTGAGCTTGTGAATGTAACGGCCTTCATTGTCGGTTGCCTTTTCGTTGGCAGGAATTGCCATCTTGTCGATTGAATCGAAGAACTTGAGGTAACCGCGAACAGGAATACCGGTAGGAATGAGTGAACCGGTGCCTGAATCGCCTAAAAGCTTCTTGGCACGCTTGAAGAATTCAGGGAACTGACAGTATGCAATACCGTTCTTGAAGTATACGGGAGCTTCAGGGGTATTGAATTCACCGTTCTTAACCATAGCCTTGACAGCTTCGGAAACAGTGAGAGATTCCTTGAAGTGTTCGTCGAACTTCATACGACCTACGTCTGAAAGGTCATAACGGTCGTTATCGAAGAACATTCTCTGAACGTAATCGCTGGCAACGTCCTTTTCAAGACGGTCGCCCGGACGCATCATACCGTAGATTGCGAAAATAGCTTCTTCGCGGGTCTTGGTGGTATCGTTGTTCAGAGTTGAAGAAATGAATGCACCGGTATCAATGATTGAAGTGAAGATGGTTTCAAACTTCTTGATGCCGTTTTCTGCAAGAGCTGCGAGAGTATCGAGGGTAACCTGGGTATTGCATTCTGCAACGAGGTTGCCTTCCTTGTCGTAGTAGTTCTTTGCGAGAACCTTATCAACGATGTATTCAGCCGGAATTTCAATGGCGGCAACCTTGTGGCCCTTTGAAATTTCAATAAAGCTCTTGAATTCAGACTTTTCAAGCTTGTCGATGTGACGCTTGGTGATCTTCTTGCCCTTTTCGGCAATAACCACGTCACCGCCCTTCAGATCGAAAGGAAGAACCTGACCCTGAAGTCTTTCAGGAATCATTTCCATTAACAGCTTCTTGCCCTTGATTTCATAGAAGGTGGTGTTGAAGAAGGTATCGAGAATCTGTTCATTGTCGAAACCGTAGGCACGAAGCAGCTGAGTGGCAGGAAGCTTGCGCTTGCGGTCGATACGTACGAACAGGTTGTCCTTGTGGTCAAATTCGAATTCCAGCCATGAACCGCGTGCAGGAATGATGCGGGAGCTAAAAATTACGCGGCCTGGGTAGTTCTTACCCTTGTCGCTGTCGAAGAATACGCCTGGAGAACGGTGTAACTGAGATACAACTACACGTTCAGTACCGTTGATAATGAAGGTACCGTTTTCGGTCATGAGCGGGATTTCGCCCATGTAAACTTCCTGCTGTTTTGCATTGATAACCTTCTTACCGTCCTTTTCACGCAAGGTGTAGAGTAAGGTTACACGCAGAGGAGCCTGATAGGAAGCACCGCGAATCAAACATTCCCTTACGTTGAATTCAGGTTCGCCGAGCTTGAACTTGATATATTCAAGAGAAGCCTGACCGTTCTGACTCTTGATAGGGAAAACACTGCGCAGTGCATCAGACAGACCGCAATCGCCGTTTGAGTTCGGGGTAATGAACTGGGCGTATGAATCAACCTGGGTTGAAATCAGATACGGAATGTCAATGAACTGAGTCATCTGTCCAAAATTCTTACGAATTCGTTTTTTCTCAGTATTAGATATCTTCATTGAAAAGATTACTCCAAAGATTATTACTAATTTTGTAGACTTAAATATAATTTAAAAATTTTTAAACTCTCACTAAGCTTTTTAAGACGCTGTCGCATGCCGGCAGTAAATCCTGAAAAACCGGTTTTTTCTCAGAATCCGTTTTCCGCTTCGTTCAGCGGACCTCCG
>JAEEGL015526167.1_pt1 | contig 19474 bp, 11 predicted proteins | sample 9134231 | NCBI WGS metagenome assembly JAEEGL01 (sample SAMN16246548, study PRJNA631951) | gut metagenome | biome: gut microbiome; feature: rumen; material: fiber-attached | host: Bos | place: Iran: Karaj | collected 2018-10
AAATGCATAAAAAATATTTTCAAAAAAATCTGCCAACATGCATTTTTATTTCGTATAAAAAGTTGTGTCAATCAAAAATACAATTTTTCTTATAGAGAGAGGGAAAAACATTATGAAAAAGAACTTACTGACAAGAACACTTACATTTATCGGAGCAGCCGCACTTATGATGACAGCTTTGGTTGGCTGCGGCCATGTTGCAACACAGGAAGAGCTTGATAATGATGATTTCGTAACAGTAATCGAAGATCTTGAGGTTGCTAAGGACTTTGCAATGGCAAGTGTTCCATTTTTTGATAAAGGCGTTTACGTAAACTATGAAGAAGGCTCAGCTACCAGAGATTTATTCTATGTATTCTATGACGGCGGAGCAGGATATACAGAAAACGGACTTGATGGAATGGGCCTTCCATTCTGCTGCACACAGGAAACCGGAGCAATCACCTTCTCCTTCGGCGGCGATGATGGAACTCCTGATATCTTTGTTGTAGAATCAATTGAAAACGGCGTGCTCAAAGGATCTTTTGGCAATAACAAGGTTTCATATTTCGAGCCTGTATGCGACGCAGATCCTGAAAACTTCGATGCAATGGCTTACGTTGATAAGCACGGAAGAACAGAGCTTGCAAAGTACGATGATCCCAACGGCTGGTCAGTATTCTACAATGCAGCATACATTGAGCCAATACAGCAGGACAACATGGTTGCCTTTGTTTATACCGGTGAATCAGCAGGAACAAACATGGTTACAGTTACATACAATGCCGGAATGAGCGCAAAAGATGCTGTTGATCAGATGGCAGATTCCTGGCAGAATCCCAACACTGTAAAGACAGAATCTATCTTCCCGGGAACAGCAGACACCGAAGGATACCGCGCTATGTTCTATCCTACAGATGCAGGATCAGGCCTCTATGAAGAAGTTCTTGCAAGAGACTACATGGAAGGAAATCTTCTTTTCGAAGTAACAGGACATAACAGTGGCGACGAAGCAATGGATATGGCAGTAAGCGATAACATTGCAATGATCTTCGATTCCATCACATTTGTAAATGCGTAAAAACTGACAAACAATCTGATCTCCGGTCAATTCTTAAAGCAAGAGAATTAGCAAAAGCTTTAGAGCCTATCCGAAAGGATGGGCTCTTGCTATGTACTCACTATACTAATTCAGCAGAATCCGGATACTGTAGTTGGGAACATTTGTCTCCTTTTGTCCCCCTACATAAGTAGTACTACCTACATTATTCTTCCAATAAATATCCACATAAGCAGGAGATGCATTGGGGTAAATTGAGACCATGACTACCGCATTTCTATAATCTTCGCGGGGCGCATACGCTCCCCTTTGATTTCCCATTATAAACGACGTTCCACCGTCCATGGGGGTTCCTTTGCCATAAGACTTTAAATGTGCAGGCAATTGATCTCTTGTAGGGACAAAAGTGCCGCTGCCGGGGATATAGGCACCGGCTGCATTATAGGAGGATACCTTTCCGCCTGTCCACCATTTCATTCCTACAGCTGCCGCACTTGCCGAATCATGCACCCCCGCATAATACAGCTCTATTGCCGCAGAAGCAGCTTGCCGCATAGTGTAGATGTCATAGGCCTCTCTGGATTTTTCAACAGACTTCCTGTGAATCGGAATAGCAATTGCGGTCAGCACTGCAATAATAGCGACCACAATCAGGAGCTCTGCCACAGTGAGTCCTTTTCGATTGGAACAAAGATGTTTTTTTATTTTCATGACAAGTGTACCGGATTTACTAATCTTCATCCTTTTGCCCTCTTAAAAAGAACAGCGAAAAATACACTATTTCATGTAATTATTATATCAAAAAACTAGTAATAATGCGAATTTACAGGGGATTAAGATTTTACATCTACGAAAAAATCGGCGTGAAAAAATAATTGAAAAATTCTTTGCCACAATTTCTTTTGCCTCGTATAAATAATCAAAGACACCGATACAAACTTTCGGAGAATAGGAGAGCAAAAATTATGATGAATACAAATAATAGAGAATTGAATATGAACGAACTTGAAATGGTAGCTGGTGGAACAGAAGTTATGTACGAGGCAGAAATCTTCTGCGGAAGCGATCCAGTCGGCCAGAATGGAATTCCTCGCGGCGGAAAGTTAGGAGTAAGAGTATAAATAGTCTGCAGTGAATGACAGATATCATCCCAGCGAAGGTAGCGATGCTTTACCGTAGCATAGGGATGGATCTTCAGATATTTCAAATGTGAAAAGATACTGAGAGTTGCTTAAGCCTAGCTCAGAGGTATCAATAGTATATCTACAGCAAGAATAGCGATGCTTTATTCAAGCCAAGGGATAAATAACAATAGCCCGTCCAAAAAGGATGGGCTATTGTTATGTCCTGTGAAAATTCTATTTTCCTTCTCTTTGCTTTAGCAGCGTATCATGTATTGCCCTTGCAATAGCCTTGTCAGGAGCTTTCTTTAAAGCCTCAGATACAGGGCTGTTCTTTACCTTAATTTCGCGCTTCTTCTCTGGAGAAGGCAATTGTTTTCCGTTCGTTCCGCTCAAAAAAGTGATTCCTTTCTCTGTAAAGTGAGTTCCCACATCGTTACTACTAAAAGGGCCTGACCCTCAAGTCATAATTTTTTATAACATTTTCTTTTTGCTCTTATTCACGCTTTCGTAAACACATAGAACAATCAAAACAACGAGCGAACACAGACTTACTACTATTCCGGCTGTAAGTCCCTGTGGCCAGTACTTTAGTTCATAGGTATGCGCTCCGGGAGTAACCTTTGCTGACATAAACAGGTTACAGGTCTTATCCAGCTTAGTATTCTGACCATCCACAAACAGAGTCCATTGATCCTGGTATGGAATGGTAAAAAACAGTCTCTGGTTCTCGGCGGCATTCAAAGTGCCCCTCAGATGATAATCTTTGATATTTTCAATGGTGACATCGCGAGAATTAAGCAGCTTCGAGTATTCCTCCAATGCTTCCATATCAGCATAAGCAATATGCAATCCCTGTCCGGTACAAACAAATACCTGTGAGGTAATCGTATATCCAAATAAGAGCCTGCCTACTACTCTGTCCCCTTCATTGAAATATCCCACATACTGCAGCACATCTTCAGTCGTTCCGCGTCCCTCAACAAAGGCCGCGCTGTCATACAGATAAATCGGCCCTGTTTTCTTTGCCGTAAATTCATATTCAATATAGGAATTATACAAGTAATCTTCCGGATTAAGCTCTGCACCGCCCTTTTTCCCATTGGAGCTTACACTATCTGCTCCTGCCGCAGATGCACCTTCTTCTGAATCCTTAGATACATTAAGGTCAGGCAGCTTATACATATCCACCTTCTCCATAGATATATCATCAGTCGGATTATGCATCGACAGCTTGATATCCTCTTCCTCAGTAAACATCTCTCTGTCGCCGCCGGTCAGCGCTTTCCACACAAGATTCTGCACCCGAAAAACATCTTTCTCCTCAGAAATATCTATATCTTTTATCCCTTCCTCAGAAAGCATGGCAATAGAAAGGACATTTGGATTCTTATAAATATCTCCACCATCCGCAAAAAGACCTCTTAAGAGCAGCTCATAATTCTTTTCTTCCGTAAGATCACGAGATGAAATCAGGTATTTAAAGCCAAGCAGCGATTCCATGGCAGCCGGTATACCTGCATCGTATGAACACCACATCTCATTGGCAAAAGACATTCCAAACTTTGCTTCAAGCGAAGCATTGTTTTTATCTATAGATGCAGTTGCTCCTCCAAAACCGTTGTAATTAAAAAACGCTGCATCATTTCCTATAATGTCGCCTGTAACTGAAGATTCAGCCTCCATTCGATAAAAGGAGGTATCACCGTTTGTGATTCCCTGAACCAAAGGGAGCTTTTTGTTAATCGCATCCTGATACTCAGAAACTGTCTTGATAAAGCCTTTCCATTCCCCCTCATATATATGGTCCATGGAGACAAAATAATTGACATATAACTGCAGACAGGTACATATCATAAACAGCAGTGTTAATGTCGTTATAGTGGTCTTTTGAGGATCCTTTCTGTAGATGAATAGTCCTGTCACCATAACTGCCAATAACGCCAGATCAAACAACATATTTCCGCCACTGATGTACTCGTAGCTCTGGGAAAAGACCAAAACTGTAGAAATTATCAATACAATCAGTGCGGTGATAATTACATCTTTTTTTACATCTGCGATTCTCTCAAATTCACAGGCAGCAATCAGCAAAAGAACAAAAGAGAAAACAAAGGAATTTCTGAAGTTAAACCAATTGGTATGACTGCCGTGTACCAGTGTTGAGAAGAATCTGATATAAAAGGTCAGAAATAACCCCAATAGAATTACCCCAAAGGAAATTTTATTCTTTTTAGAATTTTCTTTATCAAAAAAGTAAACTATCACGAGAAATACCGTCAGTATTCCGCAAAAAACAGCCGGTAGTCCATCAATAATCTGAATTGCAGAGGCTGCTCCCGAAAATAACCGCGAAAACATCGGCAGAATCGGTGATAGTTCATTAAAGGAAAAGTCCGACAGAGAATTTTGACTTGCTCTGCCTCCCATTTGCGCAAGCAGCTCCGGCACCCAACAAAATGCCGGCAAAAGCCCTGCTACTCCGGAAAAAAGAACATATCTGACAGCCACTTTTTTTCTGTCGATATCACTATCTGTAACGAGCTTAACAACAAAAAACAGCAGTGATGTTGCACAAAGTATCAATCCAAACTGATAGTTACATGCGGTGCAATACGCTATAGACAGGGCATACAAAACCCCGGACTCCCCGCGAAAGATCTTTCGAAGTCCCAATACCATCAAAGGAAGGCATAGCGGTCCGCAGAAAAAAACAACGCAGTAGTTATAGACAACGTTAAATCCCATCAAGGCATAACAGGTGGAAAATATAAGATGAGAAAGCCTTGGCTTCCAGATATCGCACAGGAGTATCATCATGACGAGCCCATAGAGAGACGTCACCAATATAACTCCAACAGAATAGCAAAGCTCAATATGATCCCAGCCCGCCAAAAGCATTATCCAACTATAGGGAGAGAAAAAATAGGACAGTGTAAAAGTATTATTACTGCCAAGTTCATTGGAAAAAGAATAAAGAATACTTCTATTTCCGACAATCTGATGGCGAATGCTTATAAAAAGCTTGATCAGATACGAAGATGCATCGCCAAAAAGAAGCCCCTTGTCGCCGAAGGGGGTAATCTTTAAGGCTGCAAAAATTGCAAGTTGTAATAAAAGCGGAAGCAAAAAAGAGAATACTAATAACTTCTTTCGAGGCAAAGTTTTTTGCATCTATTGATCATTTCCTTTCCGTCAGTTTATTCTCTATATAACGATACTAATTAAAGTATAATCCTATTTATTTCTCATGTAAAATAAAGAGCCTGACACTCGGTCAGGCTCTTTATAATAGTTCACACTATTGAACCATAAAACTAAACCTTAAACGTTCCTATCTTGCAAGTTCATCCTTAGTTTACAGAAACAACTCCACTATCGGTAATCGTAACAGTATAATTACCACCGACTTTAGCTGGTACGGTAACAGTAGTAAGGCTACCATCAACCATCTGCTCAAGAGGGTAATTAGCACTATTATTATTATTCTGCCAATTAGACTGTGTCTGATGCGCTGACACTGCAATACTTCCAGAAGCGCCATCTGTAATATACTTTGCTGCAAGAGTAGCGTAAGCAGCACGTACATTAGCAAGATCCGTTGCCTCTCTTGATTTCTCAAGCTGTGTTGAGAAAATCGGAATCGCAATTGCAACCAGCACTGCGATAATAGCTACAACGATCAGCAACTCAGCTAATGTAAAGCCCTTTTCTTCTCTCATTCTCCTCATAAGATTTTTCATAAATAATCCTCCTTTCATATTTGAAAAGATATTTTATCGAATCAAAATACCTATAATATTTTGTTTCTATAACTATTATAACTCGACTAAAATATCCATTCAACAGTGTATAAAACTTTTAGATTTCGTTAACCTGTTGATTATAAAGTTAATTGTTACGTTAGTTCCGCGGCTTTTTTTAACTGTATTTTTATTTCAATTTATATATCGTCACTTATACTTTATTTCTTAATAGTTCTGCACGAACTTTATAGCGAATTCTGTAATTTGTATGGTTTGCAAGACTACTCAATGTTTCTTCGCTCATGTTTGGATTCTTGATAGCCAGCTTTGCAACACGCCAGTCCTGATCGTCCACAAGCTTCAGGAGTGCTTCTGCCGGGGCATTGGGATTTCTTGCCACATTTTCCCTTACCATCCAGTCCTTGTCATCTGCCAGATTCAGAAGCACCTGTGTCGGTGCATCCTTGTTGCTGGCAACAGCCTTTCTAAGATAGGTGTCAGAATTAGTTGAGAGAAACTCCAAAACATTTGCAGGAGTATGTGGATTTCCTGCAACGCTCTCGCATACTCGCCAGTCCTCATCCTTGGAAAGCCGGATCAGAAGGTCTTCGGAGGTGGTTTCATTTTTTGCCACAGCCTTTCTGACGTAGGCATCTCCGTCATGGGAAAGCTGCTCCAAGATCGGTCCTGAGGCACATGGGTTCTTTGCCACACAGGTCCTGATGGTCTGCTTTTTGTCCCCCGCAAGGGTCTCCAGACAGTCAAGGGGTGTACCCTTGTTCCAGCCAACACCTTCTCTTACGGTGGTCTCAGGATCATTCAAAAGAGCTTTCAAAGCCTCAACAGGAGTATTGTTATTCCTTGCCACTTTCTCCCTTACTTCGATATCTCTATCCCTTGACAGGGTCGAAAGGGTTTCACCGGCAACATTTTTACTGGTGGCAATTGCTGTCCTCACATCATCCTTTGGATCCCTTGCAAGGCTCTCGAGGATATCCGCCGGAGTCTTGGGATTTTCAGCCACAGCCAGTCTTACCGTATCCTCCGGATCTCCGGAGAGCTTCATAAGAACCTCCGTAGGAGCATTTTCATTTGATGCAACGCCCTCCCGGATCATGGTATTCTCGTCAGATGCAAGTTTTTCCAAGATTCTTACCGGGGTATGCTTGTTTTTTGCCACGCGGTACCTGATGATAGGCACATTGTCGATTGACAAAACCTCCAGAATATCCGGGTCCGTCGCCGTATTATCTGCCACGCCCCAGCGCACAGCGTCATTGACATCATTGGAAAGAGCCTTTAAAAGAGCTTTCGATGCCCTTGGGTGCGCCGACAGACCACGCAGGATCCGGGGATTTGTCTTATTGTCCTCGTAGAGCTTGTCGAGGATTTCAGGTGGCGTATTCTCGTCCTGAAGAAGGTCCTCGTTTATCTCGCTCCACCCCGCATACTTGTAGTCGAAGGAATATGAATTAATAACATCATTTAGGTAGTTGTTTTCCACGTCAGTCTCCCCTTCTATATAGATGTTTTTCTGTTACCAAAGTTATTCGTTTACTGTCAGCAGCTCCGGTGCAGGCCAGTCGCCGTAGTGCATGGATACAAACAGCTCGCTCCAGTCTGTATATCCCGAAGGCAGTGCATTATTTAGCTGCTCCACTGTCTTTAACGAGTACTTTCCTATATCATCTTCACTTTTTCTAAAATATCTCACCAGCATAGGGTCGTAAGCTATAGCATATTTCCAGTCATTCGTTGCCCCCACAAAGCTGTTATAGGTAGTAAGATCAAGGTCTAAAGGCTTGATATCAGGCATCTGCGTATCTGCGTCATACCCTGCCATCGGCAAAATAGTCGCCATGGAATCATCCGGCATAAGCTCTTCATTTATTATGCTGAAGTAATAATTGCCCGTAAGGGTTGCCGAGCCGCTTCCAAGGAAAGCATAGCCTGAATCAACTTTTCCTGTAGAATAGCAGTTTCTGATGGTCCCTGTTGCGCTTCCTGCAAATCCTCCGACAGTTGTTCCCGATACGGAGCAGGTTGAATAACTGTCAGAAATTCCTGATCCGGTAAAAGAGCCAACGAGACCTCCGGCTGTGCCTCCTGTCACATCGTATTTACCTTCGGCTGTGATCCAGTCTTTATAATTGGCATCTTTTGTATGGCCCCCGCTGTAACAGGATAAAATCGAACCGCTTGATTTTCCTGCCAGGCCTCCGGTATATGAGGTGCCGCTTACAATAACTGCAGCAGCGCTGTAATTTAGTGAGCCTCCTGTCATATCTCCTATGAGGCCTCCGGCATCCGGCGCTGTAATGTTCCCAGCGCTTGAATTCGTGCTGTTCCAGGCAAGAACATTGGTCACAACGCAGCTGCTTGTTTTTCCTGCAAGAGCACCGGCTGAGACGTTACCTGTAATATCAAAATCAAGGAGCTCTAAATTCTTTATGGCGGATACTGTAGATATGGAGCCAAAGAGCCCCGCATCATTTTCTCCCGTCACCTTGATCTGTGAGATCCTGTGATTTTTCCCATCATATACCAGTGAGTAATCAGGGCTTATAGGCTTGTAGTACCCCACCGCAGTATGATTTCCTGAATAATCAGTGATATATGGATCCGATGAGAGGCCCCCATAAGAATAAATCTTTCCTTTAAAATCTACCCAGTCCATATTGGTGGTCTGCTGGGCCAGCTGAATGTCGAGCTTATTGCCGGTATCACCACGATCAAGGGCTGATATAACTCTGTCCAGGTTCTCAAGATGGCGTATATTTCCCACGTAGGCTATGGTATTTTTTGCCATTTCCGGGGTACCATCGTTATCTAAATCCAGCGCACTTCCATTTATGCCGGCAAAAAGACTGTTTGTCACACCTTTGCTGCTATAGGCAATATTGGAAAGAGCTGAATTGCTGTAGGCTACAGCCTGAACTTCAATATCTTCCCCGGGGATAAATGCTCCCTGATCCGGAGTTATCAGGCAGAAGTGCCTTAAGCTGTTGGTTACATCATCAAGAGTGACGGTGTAAGTATAATCAAAAGCCGAGGTCATCTTTACCCTTAAGTTGTCAGGCGGTATAACTTCGAAGGCCTTTTTTGCCCCGCTCTCAACTCCTGTTATTATGAGCTTAAGCTGAGCTGCGCCGTGGTTTGTATCTGTAATCTTTACATACAGCATTTCTTCGTTGTGGATCTCTATTTCAGGAACAGCAAGCTCAATAGTAGGCAGAACCTCGGCTGCCATACCGCCGTACCAGCCCACAATTGCGCCATTCCAGTTCTTTCTCCAGGACTTATAGTTTGCGGTTTCAGACGAATTGGTAATATCCCTGTGGTCAAATAACGTGTCATAGTCTCCCAATGACAGCTCATGGTTATACTCTGAAGGGGACCCGTTTTTTGTACAGTAGAATACGTCAAGAACCAGCCCGGTGTCCTTCTGATAACGGATAATATAGCTGCCACCAAGACGAACAGTTTCATTTATTGAGCCATAGGGAAGCATATGCCCCTCTATGGAATCCTCTGAAAAATTTTCGCTGATAGTAAAATAATATATTTCGTTTGAGCCGGACTCCGGCGTGCCAAACTTGGTTATTCCTGCATATCCGGCGCCATAGGCCAGCGTTAGATGATTCTGGGCAGCTACAAAGATCTCCTTTGCAATGCCGTCACGCTCCAACTGCCCCAAAGCTCTCTGGTGTCTGTGAACGGCAATAAAGGCCACCGCGGAAAGAATAACTATGATGGCAACTACAAGAAGTAGTTCTACCATTGTAAAACCGTTTTTGTTTTTCAGTTTCTTCATACCTATCCCTCTGATAACACACGGATCAGCAGATCATCAAGGGTCGCCAGTCCAACTTTTCCCGTGTCACTGTCCACTGATATATTGTGAAAAGTTACAATTCCCGAATTATAACTTACTGATTCATAGGTAACATAAAGATTCATATCTTTTGCGGCCGGAGTTGATGACAGAGAAACGCTCTGAACAATATCCGAACCCTTATTTTCTAAATATGCATTTCTTGAATACCGCTCCAGCATGATCTCATGCCTGCCTCCGTTATTTGTTCCATCATTTAAATAAATCCTGGAAGCAGAACCTCTTGTGAGGTTTATATAGGAAATCTCATTTCCGCTGGTCTCAATGTTTTTTGCTGTTCCCAGCTCATTTCGCAGGGTATTGACTGTGGTTGAAAGGGTAACTTCAGCATTGGAGGTCAGGACCACCTTCTCGTAGGCATCTTTGGCCGCAGGAATTCCTGCCACAACAATCGCAGAAACCATAAGAAGTATAAGAACTGCAAGGAGTACCTCTGCAAGTGTAAAGCCTTTTTTGCTATTTAGTTTTTGCTTTACAAGCTCTTTTATCTTCTTCATCAGTCCACCAGTTTATAAGCAACTACAGGAGTTTCACTAAATCCGGTATTTTTGTAAAAATACACGTTGTAGGTATCTGTCAGAGGCCCTGCTGTATCAGTGATGGTAATTGTTCCGGCAGTTACATTTTCACTTTCCGCAGGGGTAGAATTCATTATGACAACCCCGTCAGCTCTTTTGCTGTTCTCATAGTACTGATCCATTTTTTTCCTGCTTACGGCTATCATATTTGAAGCCGCCGTCATGGCTCCCGCCAGCATCACAAGAGCCAGAGCCGCTATGAGGAGCGCCACTAAAGTCTCGGCAATAGACTCGCCTGAGGGGCTTTTTATTTTTTTCCTAAGCTTTGCTTTTATCATGCAGACTCCTTACAAAGATGCTCTTCCGGCTGTAAGATGCCAGGTATAACTTTTTATTTCTATATCCGTTTTCTCACTTCTTATGGTGTAGGTGTTATTACCTGTAGTGGTTGATGAAATTTCCTCAGTTCTGGTGCTGTTTGTTATGGTCTTGTCGGCACCAAACTCTAAAAGCATGGTGTAACCGCTGGTTCCTATGTTTACAGAGCCATCGCTCTTATATGTGTTGTACAGAGTAAGTTTTATCTTACCGTCTGAATAATCCAGATTTTCATTAACTGTCACTGCAAGGACATCATATCCCGGCTTTGGACTAAAGTTGTAGCTGGAAGTAATCTTAAGTTCCCTTGTGGTTAGAGAAGTCCCATCTTTTATGTGCTTTGCTGCATCCTTGGGGATAGTATCAATAACTACGCTGTCAACAAGGAAACTGTCATCTGTTGTACCTGACTTAAAAGTATGATTCACCAGAACATCACTTGGGTTTTCGTCAGCGATCAGATAGTAGTATTCAGTTGGTGCTGATGCCTGGGTCGCAGTCCCCGGATTTCCATTAGTATAAGGGGTATCGTATTCTGTCCTCGTTACTTTCACCAGTGAGACCGTCTTCCCATCTATCATCTTTTTCATCATCTCCGCAGCGCTGGTCACTGCGTAATAGGTCTCTTCGGACTGGACAATCTTGCTCATCCGCCCTGCTGCTGCCGATGCTGCCGCCACTATGACAGAGCACAGAACCGCGCACACAAGGAAAAGAAGAAGCGCAAAAGTAATGGAAGCCCCCGCCTTGGAGCGAAGTTTATTCATTATTCTGTTTTTCATAAACATCGCTCCTTTCAGGGGATTAGTTTTTACCTGGGTGCGCAGCCGATGGCTGCACACCGGCTGCTATAGTCTATTCCTTCTTTGTTACGGTGTTGCAGGCGGTGTAGGCGCTGGCGGCGGATCAGATAGCCTCTCAGGATCTCCAAATGCCGGAGTAGCTCCGTCTTTGTCAACTGTCAGTTTAAACCAGTTTGTTCCATCTGATGACGTATGATAACCATATCCACCAGGAGTAGTAGTCTCATGAACGTAATAGGTTCCATATGGAAGATCATCAATGAAGTAAACGTTATTGCTTCCACATTCAAATTCCGTTACTTTCTCCGCAGATGCATCTGATTTGTTCAGGATACTTCCCACGGGACTTAAGTCATAGCGCAGGATTTCGAACTTGGCACCGGTTGGCATCCTATATGATCCATCAGTCTTCTTTAAGATCACCTTGCGCTTTGCTTTGCTGATGTTCAGGATTCCGTAGCTTGCGATATCAGGTGTTGTGACAGCCTTGTTAGTCTTACTGTCTATCATAAAGATTGCATAGCCTGCATAATCAGCGCCAAACCACTCCACATATTTATCAGTCTGTGCAGAAATATCCGTAGCGCTGATATCAGACAGAAGTCCTGACCAGAGACCTGCCGGAGCCTTCGGACCATTAGGAATAAGATAATCCTGTCCAACGAGAACCACGTAGGTATTAAGCTCCTCGTCATCATACTTATCAGGAACTGCAACTTCCTTCATGTAGTAAACACCATAAGGCACTTTCTCTGTAGGCGTTGCCGGTGCTACAGCATCAGATTTAAGCTGAACTACTCCGTTTGCATCAGGAACTCCGATAATTGAGGTATTATCCGGCAGCTTAAATGCTGTTGCGCAGGCTGCGTCAGTAAAGAGCCGGAATTTCGGACCGTTAGTCGCATCGCCTGTCACGATTTCTCCAAAGCCGTCTCTCTTTTTGAACTTGATTTCCTGACCACTTGGACCATTTGTTACGGTGACGGTAAGTTTACTGCTTGGCGCTGTTAAAAGAGTATAGAATCTGTTTTCCTGGTCATAAGTTGTTTTACCATCGCCGTCATATACTGCTCCGCCCTCTGTAAGCGTGGTCTTTACAGTTGTGGCAAAGAGCCTTAAATCATTACCATCTGAGTGGCCACTTACTCCGGTCTCCCTGATCGTCAGTTTTGCTCCCACAGGAATAGTGAGTGGAATAATACCTCCGTTTATAAGGGTAAATCCATATTCGCCATCATTACTTGTCGTATCATCATCCAAAGGATTAGTTGGCGTATTATTTCTGTCGTAAATCGGATATCCCTTAATCGGGTTATTACCGTTAAGAAGTGTCGCAGTAAAGGCAAATGTACCTGTTGTATCATCGGTTTCCACAATCTTCTTAACCTTAATTTCAACAGTTTTCTTACTATTGTAGAAGGTTATGACATCGCCATCATGTCCATCTGCAATTGCAACCGAATAGGTATATACGCTTGACTCTGTCCTTCCCTCAGTATTGCGCTCAACTGTAGTATCGTAAGTAGTTCCGATAGTATCCGGTGCTACAGTTATCTGAGTAACATCTTCCCTGATGGTAAGTTCAGTTGCGCCCACAGGGATAGCAAATACCTTAGGAAGCTGTGTCGAACTTACAGAACCATCATTTGTACTGTATGCTGTAAGACTTATAGTAGCAGGAGAAGCCCCAGTTGACAGAAGATTCCTGTTAAGGTCATAGGTCTTACCCTCAAGCTTGTAGGTTCCGGAATAGATGAATGTACGCTGATCCACCATGGGATCTAAGAGTCCGGACTTAAGCGTAATATCTACAGTCTTCCAGTTTCTGACAGTAACCACATAGCCATCTGTTGCATTTCCCGTAATCGTTACATTCTCATCTTCACAGGTTATGCCGTCTCTGCCTGTAACCTTTAGAGTCACCTGTCCGTTTAGCTTTAAATACTTCGGCGAAGCACTGCTCTGGGATAGCTTGTAGGTTCCGGCCCAGAACTTGTTGCTGGTATAGAAGACGCCTGGATTTGAGCCTGTTGAACTTGCATACAGGTCAGAACCCAAAGATCCATACTCGGAAGACAGTGCGAACATACCATTGACAGTCGGATTTCCGTTCTGGTCAACCAGCTTAAAGACTACACGATATGATTTCAGCACATTTCGATAATCCACTTCATGAATCTTGTTTACACTGTCTTTTGGATCATCTCCTACAGTAAAGGTACTGCATGTCTTACCTTCTGTCTCCGATCCGTTATCCACCTTGCAATAGGACTTATAGTTATCGTCAGTATCTGTCGCCTCAGTAATTGTAAGATCAACACCTGCTGGAAGCTCTTCAAGTGTTTTGAAGCTGCCGCTTGTTACAGTAAACGGGTTCAGAGTATGGGTTGTCGTAACAGTAGTTCCTTCCAGGTTCACGTAGGAATCCCTGTATGATGCGCTATAGTTAAATATCGACTGGGCGGTGGTATTACTTTCAAGCGTCTTAGTAACCTTCACATCATAGGTCTGTCTCTGATTTTCAAAAACAAGCGTTCCGCCGGCATCTGTATTTGTCCAAGAAGCAGTGTTAGTCACAACCGTCTTCGGTAACTCTGCTATGTTATACGTATTACCTCCAACTGATATCTCTTTATCATGTAGCTCTGAAGATATAGTCACGCTTGTGTCATAGTAGGTTGTAGCCGGTTCGGTAACAGTGATCATTAGTGAAACAAATTTATTCGTACTTAATCCTGTAAGACCGGTTTTCTGCCAGCGAATAGTATAAGACCTGCTATTGTCCTTCACATCAGAAGTTGTCCCATCAGTATTGGTTACAGGATAGAATACTTCAACTTCTGACTGAACAAATGCCGTCTGATTATTTCCCGAAGTTGGATTATGGTTTGTACTTGTAATCCTTAAATACTCTCCATGAACCAGTTTAAAGCTATGTGATTCATCGATCGATACAGATGTTCCGCTACCAGAACCGTACTTATATGTACCGGTAATTGACACATTAAACGTAAATGCCTGTTTCTGACTTCCGGGCGCCGGAACTTCTTTATACACATATATCTTATCTGTTCTGGCTTCCCATACGGCGTAGAGGGTTCTGGTAAGAACACCGTCTATGTCAGTTACCACAGAAAAGAACCCATCGTCCTTGTTAAGGTCAGGAATCGTCCATGGACTAGTTGCCGGTGATTCTGCTGAAAAGTCCGGCTCTGTAGCTGTGGGACTAAACGCCCATCCTACGAAGGAGAATCCAAGCCTTGTACTTGTAGCAGGCAGGTACTGAGTCTTAGGAACATTGTTTTCATCAGGCTGAATATCCGCTAATGCATAGTCATATTCCTGCATGCCTCCGCCTGCATAATTATCATCAAGAAGGAGTGCATAGTCATTATTGGCAGAGGTAAAGGTAACTGTCAGCGGTTTCTCGTTGACAATCATATCTTCGTTAAAAGAGAATGGTTTAGTATTGTTGACCTCGCCGCTGACTAATCTGTGGCTGTGTGTACTTCCGGATGCAGTATGACTATAGTCAACATAGCCGGCTGTACTGTCAACTGTTGTATAACTTGTAGTATTTCCATTCTCCACCAGGTCAATGGAGCTGTTCCAGAGAAGCTTTTTACCTATTCCCAGTGTATTTGTTCCTGAAATAGTAATTGTCTTCTCAGCTCCCCTTGGAAATGCCAGGGTTATTGATTCGCCATTTGCCAGAGTTATGGAATTATAGCTTGCAAGAGGACGACGATCATACATGCCGTCACGGATATTGATAACCTGTAATGTTTCATTATTTGCGCTCTGAAGTCCGAAGGTCACATTATTGGCTGTGACTCCTGTGTTATTAACAAATTTCACATAGACCATCGGCTCCCAGACAGCATAGATAGTCTTATTATCTGCTCTTGTAATGGCAATAACACTATCAGCAGGATAGGTTGCTATATAATCTCCCTCAGCCGGATTGTTGTCAAATCCCAAAAGGAAATGGCCGTTGGAATTGGTAAAGAACTGATGAGCATCCGTAAGTGCCGTTCCATCTGCTGCCTGTGTAAGTTCTGTAGCATACTTATAAAGATGAACCGCAGCACTTGACTGAATATCACCAAATAATATCTGCTTCGGGCGTCCCTGATAATCTAGGTTAGTTGTTGTGTTGATAGCCTGCGTTCCCGGATAATTCCAATTCGGCAATGCAGCATTATTTGTGGTATTGACATAGGCATCGCTGTTTGCATCCAGTGTCAGGTTTGTAACCTTAGGTCTTCTGTCCGAACTATCTTTATACTGATAAACTGCCTGCAGATAAATTGTATTATCAGTACCGGCATTGGCAGCATTGACCACATAATCATCACTTGGGAAATAAAAGGTATTAATTTTTCCCTGAGCATCTGTTTCGAGTGGTGTATATACATAATTGGGCGCTGTACCTGTTCTGCTTACAAGAGCCCAGCCTCTAAAAATAACTGAGTCATCTACAATTGTTTCACCATTTTTGGTAAGGCCTGTAGGTGCCTTATAAATCTCAGTCGCTGCCCCGTCTGCATAGGTCAGAGTCGCATTTGTAAGATCCGGGTCGCGCCAGGATGCCATTGTACCGTTAATCTGCGCGCCATCTTCCATGACATACTTAGGCACATACTCTATAGAATATCCACCATCAAGGCGCCAGTGAGCTGTCAGCTTGAAACTGCTTGTGACAGGGTCATTGACGTTGTAAGGCATGCTTTCCTCGGTGCCCAGTGTACCGTCTTCATTGATCGGAGTCTTGAACCAACCAAGGAATACCCATGTTTCGTTTGAATTTACTTCTCTGTACTTCTCACTTGATACATAGACCGACTTCCAGGTATCTTTATCAAGTAAAACCATGCCCTGGTTTAGTGCGGCAGTGCTCTCTCTAAGAGAGTAAATTACTATATTCTTATAGAGTTCGTAGAAGTCATCAATCTCAGCTTCTGTGAGATACAATGCGCTTCTCATATCGTTATAAATGCCGGATGCTCCGTCATTACTGCTCCACTGATAGTTTACGTAGTAATAAACAGTGCCTCCTGCAGCAATATATTCTGCAGCAACACGATCGGTCATTGCTACGAAGCGTCTTGCCGGGTCATAAAGCGTCAGCGTTGTTTGGTAGCTCGACCTTATGTAGGTCTGAAGCGCCGTTGAATTATACGCACCTGCTCCGGGAAGTGGATATTTTGTATAAACGGAATTAACTGCCGGGAAGTTATAAGAGTAACTCTGTCCGTCAATCGTTGCATTTCCTGTTCCGAATCCCGCATAACCATTATGATTAACATGATCAAGTTCTCCGCCATTAGGGTCAATGCGGATAATAAATTTCTCAGCTTCCCATTTAGCGTATACAATCTTGTTAGCCGCAGGCATATTTGAACTGAAGTTAAACCGCTTAGTACAGCTCTTATCCTCATACCAGCCCTCAAAGCTATAGTGGTCGGGAGCTTTGAGAACATGATCAGCTGTATTTTTGCTGTTGACTACTCCATAATACCAATGTGTTATGCCTTCATTCGTGCTAGAACCATAAGTCTCCAAAAACTCCTCATAATAGACGCCTCCCGGAACCAATAGGTTCTCACTCTTGCCACCTGAGTAGGTCACAGACGCATCAATAGGATAGTTGACATCAAATTCAAAAGTCTCTTTATCACGCTCATGATAAATATGAAGAGGATATGAAGGATTATTTATTCTATCTCCAGCTTCTGTATTATTGTTTCCACCATTAACATTAAATCCGTTGTTTCCCGTATTGTATGACTTAGGAGTAAATCCATCAAACTTATTAGTAACATTGAAGTTACCACCTGAACCATATGCTGTTTCCCTGGCAGTTATACTGTATTTTCCATCCAACTGCTGGCGATAGTGATAAATTATACTAGTTCCTCTGGCATTTCTTGTGGCCAGGTTATAGGGGTTATCATCCTGAATAAATGCATCCAGGAAAGTCTGTACGGTGCCGCTATCACCTGATGTACCTTCACGCCACTGATAAGCAGATACATCATCCCAGCTGTAGCCATTTTGGGCAAAGTTCTGCCCATACAATCCAACCCAGGTAATCAGACGCCAGTTATTACCCAAGGTATTAGTACTTCTGGTATACCTTGTCTCTGTATACTCATAATAGTTTCCGGTTGGCGCATAGTTTTTCGAATAGCGGTCCCCTGTATAATCAGCTGGAGTTCCATTATTGTTATAGGTGTATCCGGTCTGAACTGAATCTGTAGTCTTAACATAGAGATAAACGCTGCTTGGATTAGTACTTAACTGCCAATTGTTGTTATTGAAGCGGAGGAAATAATCATCACTAATGATTCTATACCAATATAAACGATTATTATTTGAGTTCCAACTCAATGTGTTTTCACTGTCCGTTGTTGAAATCTGCAGGTTGTTATCATTTCTTCGTATATAGTAACCACCATTTGCAAATATGTAAAAAGTAATCCCCCATGATGTAGTCGTTGTTACAGCCCAAACCGATGTGCTGTCAACATCATTTTCTGCCACATATAAGCCAATAGTTCCATCATTGATTACTGTAACGGCATCATTAACAACTGTTCCCCCATTATGTCCTAAAGCATATCCGTTTCCGGCATTATTCCTGGACACAATCAGATACTCGTTACCATTTGTCATGGTACTGGTTCTTATATATCTCGTAACATCCTCATACTTAGGCTGAAGTACTACGTAATTCCCGTCTACAAGGCCGTAAGTTCCATTGGTATTATCAACCTGATACTGAACTGCATACTCGGGAGCCATCCATTTTCCTGTTGTATTGTCATAGGTAAGTGCCATATAGCTGTCATTTACAAGCCCATACTGAGTACCGGAAGTAGCGGTTGTCTTAGTATAAGTGTATGCAGGATAACTATTTGCTAAACTATTAACGTTATAGTAGAAATTGATAGCTCTTAAATCGCGGTCATAACGTACATTATATACAGTTGTTCCATCAGAATTAGGCTTCCTTGTTCCAACATCATTGCGGGCGTAGTGGAAACCTATAAATCCACTATCAGTAGTTCCTGTTATGTTAAGGAGATTCTTGTTTGTTACAGTCCGGGTCACGCCGTTTTCATCCACATATTTTCCGGAAAAAGCGGTAAGATTTGGAACCAGATTGCAATCTACTTCATTACTTGTATAGAAAATCTCATAGTCGTAGTCTTTATCACTAGCCGTTGCATACTTATCATCGGTTACCTTCTGTTTCCAGATGATAACACGGTAGGTACCCATCTTCTCGACCCATTTTGCGGTCAGCGTCATTTCGTTCAGAGCCCTGTAAAAGCGCAGATTCCCGTTTCCATCCACCTCAAAGAACTTGCTGCTTCCGGCTGATGGACTATTTGACAATACGCCGCTTGTGGAAATATACCAGGTGCCTACATTCTGGATAGCGCCATCTTCATCAACAAGCTCGATTGCCGCTGTGTTGATCACGCCGTTCTGCTTATCACCATTTGAGTCTATGTATTCGTATGAAACAGCTTCAGGTGTTGTCAGATTTGTTATTTCTCCGGTTACCGGATCCATATTTGCAAACAGGTACCATCCCTTAAAATCATATCCGGGACGTCTGCTGATATGAGGATGAGTCTCTGTATCTCCTGCAAAGAAAACGTTATCAAAGTAGTAGAAGGTATCATCTGTTGACCTGTTGTCATTGGTCAGACGATATGCAGCGCCAACGTAGGATGCGTTATTTCCGCTTATTCCGCGGTTAAAGTAAAGCCAGCGTGCCTCATCAAACACAGGATAAAGATCCATGCAGGATCCGGCCGCTGATCCGGGATTTTTGGTAACGTCAATATAGTATCCGTTATTAGCAGCCGTGTTATTAATTTCCTCGTTAGTAATATTTCCCTCTGCGTCAAGAACATGCTGAACAGTCTGGAAAAATTCGCTTTCCTCGAAGTTTCCGTC
>JAEEGL011587028.1_pt1 | contig 19473 bp, 7 predicted proteins | sample 9134231 | NCBI WGS metagenome assembly JAEEGL01 (sample SAMN16246548, study PRJNA631951) | gut metagenome | biome: gut microbiome; feature: rumen; material: fiber-attached | host: Bos | place: Iran: Karaj | collected 2018-10
CAGTGCATGATCATCGTCGAGCAGGGCAAGATCGTTGAAGTCTGCGCCGAACCGGGTCAGTTTACATACGATACGTCGTCTGAACCGAGCATCTTCGCGGGCAAGCTCGGCACCTCGATCATCGAAACGTTCAAGACCATAGGCAGACGTTTCACCTACGGCGGCGACACCGGCAAGGATCAGAGAGTTTACTACTTCAACACCAAAGAGATCACCGACAACAAATTCGGCACTCAGAACCCCGTACCGTTCAAGGTAGTCATCAACGAACAGCTCGGATTCAAGCTTTCCGTCGACCTCCGCTGCAACGGCGTATATTCCTACAAGATCACCAACCCGCTTCTGTTCTACACGAACGTATGCGGCAACGTAGCCGAAAGCTACAAACGCTCCGAGATCGACTCGATGCTCAAAGGCGAGCTCGTTATGGCTCTTCAGCCCGCTCTCGCAACTCTCTCCGCCGCCGGCGTATCTTACGATCAGATCCCGGCTCACACCAGAGAAGTCCGCGACGCTCTGAATGAAGTTCTCGCTCCCGACTGGGGCAAACGCGGTATCGAAGTATTCTCGATGAATATGGGCGTTCCGTCCATACCGGAAGATCAGAGAAAGAAGATAACCGAGTGGGAAGAAACTTCCATGACGCTCAATCCGAACACTGCCGCCGCACGTATGGTCGGCGGTCAGATCTCCGCTATGAACACGGCGGCAGGCAACACCGCAGGCGCGATGACCGGTTTTATGGGCATGGGCCTTGCGATGAACCAGGGCGGCGGCGCAAACGGCGCGGCGAACCTCTACGCCATGGGCGCACAGCAGCCCGCACAGCCTGAACAGCCCGCGCAGCCCGCGGCTGACAGCTGGGTATGCCCCGTATGCGGCAAGACCGCGACCGGCAAATTCTGCACCGAATGCGGCGCCAAAAAGCCCGCTGCGGAAGGCGGATGGACTTGCCCCGAATGCGGCCACGCGAACAAAGGCAGATTCTGCTCCAACTGCGGCGCGAGAAAACCCGCCGGCGAACCGCTCTATCGCTGCGACAAATGCGGCTGGGAACCGAAGGATCCCAAGAATCCTCCGAAGTTCTGCCCCGAATGCGGCGATCCGTTCGACGACAACGACAAAGTCTGATTATTTTAAGAAAAGCCATAAAGCGGCTGTTTGTCACAAGTCAAACAGCCGCTTTGACATAGGTGACCGTTTTGCAGAAGATATTGAACTGGTTCAAAAATTACTGGTATTATTATAAATGGCGCGTGATCGTTGCCGCGTTTTTGCTCGTTGTGATCTTATTCTGCGTCGTTCAGTGTGCGACACAGGAAAGATACGCGATATTCATAACGTACGCCGGGCCCGATCATATCGCCGCGCGTATCGACGATATCAGATCCGCCGTAAAATCGACGTTTACAACCGACGAAGAAAAAAACGCCGGAGGTATTTCCGTGCGTGATATCATCTGGGTAAATTCAAAGCTCGCGGTGAAGTATACGGAAGAAGGTATATACTATAACGCCGTGCAAAACGCCGAAAACGCGAAACTTCTGTATAACGAAGCCGCGGCGGGCGATTCGTTCATCTATATCATCGACAAAGAGCAGTATCTTCGTCTTAAAGGCGAAGGCTTGTTCACTCCCCTTTCGGAAGTGTTCGGAAATAACCTTCCGGCTGCGGCGTACGACGAATGCGGAGTAAAATTCAAAGATACCGGATTTGCAAAATTCTTCTCGTGCTTCGAAGACCTCGACGAGGATCTGATACTCTGCCTGCGTACGAAAGAGCTTTCGGTCAGCCTCGTCAACCGTCTGAAAGGCAAACGCGCGTATGAAAGATCATACAGCCTCCATAAACAGATCTTCACGGATATCGTAAACTTTGAGGTAAAATAGCTTGATCGGTTCAGACGCGATATCTGCGTTCCGAAAAAAAAACAGACCGAATGCAAGGTGCTCTAAAGGACAGTAAATAAAAACCGGTTGAGGTAAGGATAGTTGATCCTTATTCCAGCCGGTTTTTTGTCGCATACCTCTGCAAGCAGGACGTTTGTGTGCCAAACGTCAAAGAAACAGTTTACAGTTATGATTGCACGCGATGCGTGCAAGTTATGAATTGAGGCTTCGCCTCAACGTTATGATATGAGTTCCGCAAACGTGCCGCAGGCACTCATAACTTGCGAAGCGATCATAACGCGCGTCAGCGCTCATAACGTTTCGCGTAAGCGGAACTCATAACTGCCGACTGTCCTTTGGGACAGTCGGCTAACGGTCTGTTTTTTGTCTATTGCGGATCTGATCGTCGTTGATCGAATCATTTATATTTGAAAAATACCCTTATCGTATAAATATCTTTATTGAAGTTATACATATACGACTCCGTATTTATTCTCTTGTCCGCTTTTCCGGCGGCTTTCAAAGCTTCAATACAGTCTTTTCCTTCGTTGAACATCGCCGCGATCGCCCGATTGTAAATCGCTTTATTCGCACATTTGAACGTAAACGATTTGCAGTTGTTCTTTGCAAAGATCGCCGCGGCTTCCCTGATCCTGTTAAGATCGTATTTATCTATAACGAGACCGTTATGATAATAGTAATTTGCGCGTGTGGCGCTGCATACCGGAAGCTCGATTTTGCACATATCCGTATCTCTCGTTCTGAGCAGTTCTTCCGTAGTGATACAGAAATAACTGAAACCGAGATCGGTATTCTTGACCTCCTGAACGGTATTCGACCCGTCGTCCCACGTCGTATCGATATAATAGTAATCTCCGTCTATTTTCACGATGTTCCACGCGTGGCCGCCGTTGCGTTCACCGTTTTTCCTGCGGATATAGCCGGCGGCTTCAGCGCATTCGATACCGCATTTCTGAAGCAGATACTGCAACGCGCGCGCATACCCTTCGCATACCGCTTTCCCGTTGATGAAGACGCCGCAGATCGTTCTCAGATAGTCGATCTTGTCTTGATCGGGTCCTCCCTTTTTCTTTTCTTTGTTAAGGGCGATGGTATCGTAATCAACGGCTTGGATCAGCTTGACGTGCAAACGTATCGCAACGTCGTATGCGCTCATCGAGTCGTCTATACCCTCGAGGTATTTCGCAGCAGCTTCGTCAATACGCTTCTGCAGTACGGCGCACTCTTCCGCGCCCGCGCCGTAAAACAGGTTGACGCTGACGCCGTCAAACGACGCGTATTTATACCAGAACAATTCGGGATGATCGTATTCGATCGCTTCGGTTATCATACCGATGTCTTGTATCGTACAGCCTTCCACGGCAATTTTTTCCTCGTGGTTCGCAGCGGCGTTCACTATCGCATCGTAAGCTTTACGGCACGAAGCCGTAAGACGTGAACGATAGAAATATTCCGGGCTGCCGTCAAGAACTCTGTCAAACTGTTCCGGCTTATAGGGCAAACCGAAATCTCCGGGCACGAATTCGGGCTTTTTAGGAATGATTTTCTCATCTTCAATAACGTTTCCGGACATACCTATCAGATAAGCGAACGGATTGTTATTGTACTCGGGATGCGCTATCAGTTCACGTACGAGTTTTCGATATCCGGCTCCCGACGTGTTTTCGGTACTCTCATAATACGTCGTTCTGACCGCAGCCAAGGCGTTCTGATTAAGGAACCTCAGATACTGAACGGCAACGAGAGCTATGTGACCTTCGGCAAGATCGTCAGAAAGATCCGGAAGATGCTTCAGCTGCCAGACGTGAGTCAGCTCTCTGACGAGCAATTCGGACAAGTTGACAGACGGTATCGAATACTCGATGAACACCTTCTTTTTACCGTCGACGAACGACGTGAGCGGTATATCCGTTCCCCTTCTCAGCACGCTGCGATTCTGCTTGAGCATATTGGTCAGTTTGACCGTTGATTCGAAGCAGAATTCGTAATCGTCGCCCAAAACTATGCCGTACGTACTTTCAAGGAAGATCTTTGCGCGTTCAAGATGCAGCTTCAGCGCTTTTTTGTTGTTTCCTACGAGATTTTCAGCGCACGCCGCGCACATCTTTCTGCCGTCTTCAAGCTCAATGAAATCATCGCTTTTAGGATACTTTTTACCGCAGAAATCACACACGTTGTATTCAGTTACGGTAGCTATGTCAATAAATCTGACGTCATGCTTATCGTCGCCCAACAGGCCCGAAAGCTTATATAACGACGAAAAATCAAAGCACTCCGGCTCTTTGCCCTGACCGAAATACAGATACTCGCTCTTTTCATCGGATCCGGAGTACCATTTAAGGTATTCGTATATGGGATTGAACAACGTATGCAATACGTTGTCTCCCGCCGACATAAGGACCGATATCACGCCGAGATCCGTAGGTGAATCTTCAATTATCAGCAAATTGAATTGATCCGCTGATACGAGCTTGCCTTCGCCCGTCAACGTTATACGGGGCTGCTTTCTAAGAATTGTCTGAAACAGGGCGTCGTCAAACGGTTTGCTCAGCACGGGGCAAACAGCTATCGAATCGGATACCGACGGAAACATCGATCTCAGAAGCTCGTTGAACATGACGGCGGCAAGTGCGAGGGTCTTGTCCTTATCGCCGCCGAACTTTCCCGCTATCCTTACAGACAGTATCTTCGCTTTGCTTTCAAACACCAGATTCGGGTTTTCTTTTGAAAGACGCGCGTCGCTCGAATAAGAAGGCGACGAAACGTCCCCGTAACGCCGATACGTTTGTTTAGCTCTGCCGTCATTATCGGGGTCGTTTATGGCTATGTATCTGCTTTCCGGATCGTTTATTTCAAGCGTATGCGGATCGATCTCATAATATCCGTCCGTCAAAACCTCCATAGGAGCCCTGAAAACGGACAAATACACGTCGCTTACCGAAACGTCGCCGTCCGACGACTGCATTACCACGTGCTTCATCTGAGCTGTCTGCTCGATCTTTTCGTCGGAGGCTTCCACACGGTATTCGCGTGACTGCACGTATTGATAAACTTCATCGTTTTTACCGTTTACGGCGAGATGAGTATAAATAACGCCTTCAGCGGGATCGATGTTATCGATATGATATATATTTCCTTCGTAGAGCAGATTCTGATCGACAATAAAGTTCTGAGTAAGTCTTTTTTTCGGCATCGGGAGTACGATGCTGCTATCGTTGGTCTTCATAACGACCATATCTCTGCTGCTGATTATTTTATAAAGCCTGTACTCGTCTCTCAGCTGCACTTTGTCTTCCGGATTGTACTTTCCGTTCTCGTCAAAATCGCGTGAAGAAGAATACTCGAAAATTTTGAACAGATCTATATACGCATCCTGCGTTATTCCGTATATCTTCAGAATGGCTCTGAGGATCGCGTTGACGTCTCTGTTTCTCACAAATTCGTCAAACACGGGCGAACCGGACGCAAGATTCAAGATCTTTTCTTCCGAAATTCCTCCGGCGTTCGCTTCCACCAAAATGCGCTGAGCAATATCCTTCTCGGTACCTTCTTCTACCGGTATACGTTCGATCTGCGTAACGTTCCATTTTTCAGCGAGATTATCGATATAGTAATCGCGCAGCATATACGGTTTTGAGAAAACGATTATCAGAGCGGGCTTATCCGAAACCGTCGATATCCATTTTCTAAGCGCTGACGGCAGGTTGCTCTCGGAATCCATTGCGATTATAACGGAATAGTTATCGGGATTATAATAGGGAGAATTCAGCCTTATGCTCTTACCTGCCGATCTGTTGCCGGAGTTGCCGGAATGCGAATCTATCGTCTCGCTGAAATTGGCGTACGGAACACAGTCGTCCGCGAACACCGTAACGCTTGACGCGCCCTTAGCAAGACACAGACGCGCAATGTTCATCATAACGCCGATCTCTTCGTCGGTTTTGATATTCTGCGTATAACTTCTTCTTCCCCGGTCGTTGACGCGTCCCTCGTAATTATAACAGCGTACGATAGCGCTCGGGCTGTAATTCATGGAGTCAACGGAGTCAAAATCGACAGCCAGCAGATTTTTAAGAACTTTATCAAGTCCGGACGTCCTTGTATGGTCAAAACAAACGTATCTGACCTGTCTCGACATATACCTGACTCTGAAGCCTTTATTCTTTTTCGCGTTTTTGGAATCGAGCGCGTTATTCTTTGTGATTTGTTTCAGCTTTGAATTGAGCATTGCAAGCTGACGGTTATACGTGTTCACCGTTTTAAGCGCATCGACGAAAACTATAGTGTCCGTAAGAGCGACAAATCCGCCGTGTTCGGCTTCGAAACGCGAAGAGCAGATATAGCAAAGCGACGTCACGAGAATGCTGTTATCGTCCACAGACGCTTCTTCTATCTGATCTTTTTCTCCCTTGACTTTGATTATTCTCCATATCGGATCGTCGAAATTGAAGGAATCGGATGATTTTTTATCGTAAAACAGACTCGATAATTCGGAAAATCCCGCTTTAAGATACTCGTATACCTCATCGATCTGCGTATCGCTGTTGCATACGAAAATAATATTGTCTCCGCGTGCGGCTATAACGGAAAGATATCTCAGGAAATACATTGAGAATTCGGAGAAAAATCCGCCGTTTATGAGTATGCTTTTATCGGTTTTGAGTATTCTGTCTAAACAGTCGAGGTATATTTCTTTTTTCTTTTCGGGGTTGCGTTTATCGTGTTCGACCGCGTCGCCGATATTCTTTGATACGAATTCGTGTTCGGTCGACGACAATTCTTCCGTAAGCATCGCGGAAAGATCGAGATCGCAGGCGTAATAATCTTTGTATTGCTTCTTTATCTCGTCGTCTATGGCTTTCAGATCCGCCGTTATTTTTGCTTTCTTTTCAATATCGTCGTCAAGGATTCCGGGGCATTCAGAATCAACAAGTTTTATTCCCTCAAGGAAGAAATACATTTCCCACAGAGCAAGAAGAGTGATCGTCGGATAAATGTAACCGGCCGTAAATACACTCGATATAAAGTCGTACGGTATCCAGCCGGCGCCGAAAACGGCGGGGACCTGATAAGCGATAAAAACGACCGCATAGATTATCGAAAGTGCGGTATTTAGATATTTTAATATATCCTTGACAAAGAACCACGTCTCATTATGGAAAAACCTTATTATCTTGCGTTCGAACTTCTGCAAAAACGTAAAATCACCGTTTTTCTTTTTCGGACTGACGAGGTTTTTCTTTTGCAGACCGATACGCACGAATTTGCTTAAAATTCTGAAAATGAAACCTATTGCGAAATTGACGGCAATTACGGCAAATACCTTCGTAAAATAGCTTATCCTTGCGTTTACGGAGATCTTGTTTGCCAGCCATTGAATGAACGAAAGCGATCCGATCCATAAAACAAGCTCTTTCAGAATAAACAGTAATACGGTGACCGCGATCACGTATAATGCGGTATATACCAGTATTATGAACCGTTTATATGTGATCTTTTTCTCTTTATCTTTTCTGAATGTGATGAATTCCATCGCAAAAGGAGCAGCCATCAATATAACGGCGGCAAGTATGAACAATACCTTTAACAAAAATATCAACGCGTCCATATTTCCGTTTACTCCTTATTCGTAAATATCTTCAATAAAGTCGGTGTCTATTATCGAATACGCTTTTCGGTTTTCACCCGAGCAATAAGAATAACTGTAATCGATTTTATAATCCGGTATTTCGCGATACCCGGGTTTGCTCGTAATTTCCAGGTCTTCGATTATATTCGCCACAGTGTTTACCCTGGCTCTGAGTTTATCAGTGTGATGCTTGATTTTCGCGCGGGCCATATTACAGCAATCTTCATAGAATTCAACGTCAAGCTTGTATTCGTATACCCAGCGCAGCGCCGGAATATAAACGGTAAGAAGCTGATCGTATTTTTTTACGGCGTCGGTATTCTTTGCCAGCACCTTGTCAGATCTGTCTTTGAATTCATTCCACGCCTCATAGATCTTGCGTCGCTGTCTCTTCACAGCCGCCGCGGCTATTATGCTCAGCAGGATGAGCGGTGTGATTATCGAGACTAACGCTATTACCGCCGTCATTGCGTTTTGCGTTATCGCTTCCCATTGTATTACGACGAACGGTATATATAAAACCAGAAGCGCGAATATCAGACCGATCGTGACCGCCCCGATCTTTCTGAGACTGGCTCTGATCTCCGCTATTCTCGTCAAAAACCAGTTGCATTCTTCTTCTATGTCGGTCAGCGCGACGGATCTGCCCGCGCAGAACTCCACATATGCGAAAAACGTGGTCTCATACGCTTTTCGGGCGACTTCTTTAACGGTATTCAGACTTCTTTTCTCTTCGGTTTTTGCGCCGCCGGTGTAAATATAATCTTTCGCGTCGTCTTCAAGATCATCGTTTGAAATGCTTACTCTTCTTTTTCTCAAAAGTGCGGGTTTGTTTTCATAAGAACGTCCCGCGTAGGCAGACAGCCTTTCGGTCACATGTTCTTTCAGTTTATTAAGGTAATCGAGATGATGTTTGCGGAGCTCTTTCGCTTTTTCTTCAAAACGGTAAAACTCCGTTTTCGTATTCAGATCGCCGTCGTCAAACTTTTCTCCGGTATAATCGAACGGGGGATATTCTTCCGCAGTAAAAAGACTTCTTCTCTCTTCTTCTTTAACTACGGCTTCTTTTTCGTTTCCGCGTCTTATTACGCCTTCTTCAACGTCATTGTCTTTCTCTTTTTCGGTTTTTTCTTTATCCGCGTCTACCGTAACGAGTTTTTTTGCTCTGTTGCCGAAAGTGTCAAGTGCGAAACGATTATTGTCAAGCGCGTAAAGCTTTGGAGCGAGCCCCACCTCGGGGTCTGAAAAACTCTTTGAACAGTTTTCCGCCTCTTTGTATTTTTTTTCGAAAAACGCTCTTTTTCCTTCGAGTTTTTCCGCGGTTTTATCCCAGTTGACTCTTCTGAATTCTCTCGCCTTTTTCTCGTGGCTTTCCCCTTCAATAAAGAGCTTTCCGCTTTCCGCACATTCGATCAGGTAAAAAGCAAGCCGCAGCGCGCAGTGCGAATTCTCCTTTTTATTGTTCACGCCGACTCTCCGGTTCGTTTCAAAAGAAACGAACTTCAAAAGATCCTGTTTTTTGAAATCAAGCATACGGCTGATAAGATCGCCGATACATTCCGTTAAGTCTTTGTTTTCCTTCACTTCCTCGAGCATTATCCCGATCTCTTGTTTATACAGCGGTAAAAGACTTCTGTCGAGCTGAGGACTGGAATTATCACGGTATATACGGCAGAAATCGTCGTAAGAAATAACGTCGCTCAAGTCGTTTTTATCTTTTATAACGATATCCGCAAGTTTTTGTTCGTCGGGAAAATCGATTAATCTCACCGCGTAATCACGGATAAGCTTTTTCCCTTCTTCATCGTTATCGCCGCTTTCCGGTCTTTTGTTTTCTTCGAATATTATAAGGATCTCGTTCGGGGTACGTCCGTTCACCTCTGACAGCTCATTGATCAGAGTTTTTCTTATATAACCGTTTATGAGCGTACGCAGAGCTTCCAGGCACGCATATCTTTCGCGTTGACCGTCCTTAGAAGAAATATCAGTGTATATTTTATAAACCAACAGATCAACGTAGATTATCAGATTGAAGTCGTTATTGATATCTTTATAGTTGTCTATCAATTCACCGATTTTCCGGACGCAGGCCTTATAGCCCTTTTCTTCGTCGTGCCACTCCGAGATAAGACAATCCAAAGATATAAGGCTCCTGTTTTCGTTCAGTATTTCAAAAACATCCGGATAATCGTCCTGCTTTCGTTCGGACGTATTTATAAAAAACGTATGCACAGATATTCCTCCGCTTATAAAATAAACCGCGGGTACACGGAGATGCCGGGCATCTCCGTGTACCGCTATAGCTCTGATCAGTCGTCGTCTTCTACTTGAGACCAACGGCGCTTCCAATCCTTAATAATATCGTTGTCTTTATCACGCATCGCAGACGCGTTGTAAATGCGTTTGCAGAGCTCGTACCCGGCGCGTTTGATACCGTTTTTCTGTCTTACGGGATCGTAATTGCCTTTTACGAGTTCCATACAAAGCCGCTCAAGCGAGTTGATAAGCATAGAGATAACGTCGACTCTGCTTCTCGGAGAGTTGCAGTATCTGACGATCAGGGTAACTGCGTTGACGTCATCTTTAGATGCAAGGCCTCCGATAACGACCTTATTGCCTGTATCCGGATCTTTTGTCGATTTGCCGCGCAGGAATTCGGTTCCCTCGTAATTAACGATCAAATCGCATTCTTTTTCAAACTGCTTTTCGCATTTTACGGCGTCGATCATAAATTTTCCGTCAAGCTTCAGCGCCGCGATCAGTTCGACTACGTCGGTCACGTTTATCGAGCGTCCGTTGAGCTTGATGTTCTCGTATACTTCGTTGCTTCCGAGAGCGGTTTTGATTTTTCTCTTTATACGGTATTTGCCTTTGGTTACGGTTATCATGCCGTAAGCGAACGCAAGCCAAAACAGACGGAAGAATCTGACGTCTTCATGTTCCTGCATTTCTTTCGTCACATACGGCATAAACAGGTGCCACGTCTTGTCGATGTGCGGGGTGCTTACAAGCGCCGCTTCATCGCCCTGCCCTACACGTTCTATCATTTTGCGAACGACCTGACGGTAATTCTTATAATAATCGCCGCCGGCAAGTTCGTTGAATTTTACTACGTATTTCGTCATGACACCGTAAACGGCGCGGTAACATTCAAGCACGTTTTTGTCGTAAGCGCTGTTTTGCTGGCTTGCCACGTTTACTCCGAGTATCTGTCCGAGCTCGGGGCATTTCGCAGCAACGACGGGATTGAAGCCCCAGAAGGTTTTGTGCTTCTTGACAGGGGTGAATTCATCAAATTCATCAAATTCTTCTTCGTCGTCATTGTTGTCGGCATCGGATTTGAGATGCTCATCCGGATCGTCGGGCTGTTCGTTATCGGTAATAAGACACGGAGATCCGAGTTTGAGAAGCTTCTTAACGGTCTCTTCCATCGCCTCTGTATGACGCTGCTTCTTAGCTCCCGAGCTCCTGGTAGTACCTGTTTCTTCATCAAAATCAAGAGTCATTGATTTGTCTTTATTTCCTTGACTTTCCTGTTCCGCTTTTCTTTCTTCTTCGAATGCGATATCCGAACTTTTGCAGATCGCGGTATAGATATCAAGATCGATCTGTTCTTCGTAATTACTTTTGATTATGTGTTCATATTCATTCTTTAGTTTAACAAAGAATATGCCTTCGACGCTTTTTTCTTTATATTCAATGTTGTTTTCCATTTCGGGATACTCTTCAGCGCACAATTTTCCGTAAAGTGCGTTCATAACCATTCTGTTTATGGTTGTATTGCTTGCCTCTACGTCGATACGCAAGGAATCGTAAAGCGATCTTTTATCCTTCTCGGAAGCACATATGAATATAGTTTTCTGCTGAACCTGTTTATTTTTCTCAATATTTTCAGCCAACTCATCATTGAGTTTACCGGAAACCAGTTCAAGATCTGCAAAAAACTTTTCAATGATTTTCACGAGCTTTTCGAGTCTCTCCGAAAGCATAATGGCTACACGGTACTTTACGGTGTTTACTGCGAAAGTTCTGCACAGTTCAGCCTGTCCGCCGTTATGCTGGCTATACAAGTCTATAAAGTCTTTAATAAATTTGCTTTCGTTTTGAGAACGCTTTTTACTCTTCAGGTAATCGATAGCAGCAGACTCAACGATTTTTGTTCTCGGATTATCAAAGCTGATTGCTCTTTTACCGCCGCCGTGACCTTTAATGGCGGTATCCCGAGCGTTATCAACGTCAATGCTGTCTTTGACCTTTTTCAATTCGCTTAAGAGCTTATATAACAGATATCTCGATGCAACGGGATGAATGAAATACGTGTTCTCGTTTTCATCCTTCTTAGTCATCAGGCCGTATATCGAATCGGCGTCATCCTGATTTATTTCTCCCATATCCGCGGGAAATACCGAATTCATAATATCTCCAGCATATATTCCGGCGGATTCATCGACCGCTTCAACAAATCTTTTGACCGCTTTTGTCTTCTTTTCGACAAGTTTTATCAGGTCATCCGTGACATTTGAAGCCTGATTCTGACCATTGGCACCGTCATCGCCGTCATCTTCGCCGAGATATGCATCGCCCCATGCAGACTTCAATCTGATCTCTTTCAATTTGCCGGGGTTCTCGGTATCGATTTTTGTACTGATGATCACGTTCAGCTTATCAAGAAAATCACCTATTTTATCCGTGTACTCGATAATGCGACGGCCTTCTTCATCTGTTGATTTTTTCTCGTTTTTTATATCGTTTGCAATGTTAACGAAAAGTCTGTCAGATCCGATCTGGTTTCCCGTCTTTTGGGATTTGCTTTCAAAAATACGGATGAACTCACTGCGAGGATCTATACGTTTCAGTAAGATCGCGCCGTTCTTTATCTTCTCTTCTTCTTTTCTCTGCTTTCCTTTTATTTCATTATCTATTTTTCTCCAGCCGGAAGATAATGAATCCTGTGAAGCGCGGAGAGCGCAGTAGCGGAGAATATCTTCATAAGGATAGACCGCTCTGGCTGTGCCGCAGGAACCGTATACAGGTTCTCTGCATTCTTCAAAGCGTTTGAAAAGGTTGTCTTCTTCGGAATACAGATCGTCGTGCATAGGCGCGTACAGCTGCATATACACGAGGCGGGCGACGACTTCTTCATACTGACCTATGTTTGCCAATACGGAACCGCGATCGGCAATATCGTCGATAAAGAAAGCGTAATCGAATACGGGATGACCTTCACCCTGATCTGTATCGCTGTCAAACAGATTATCGATCTTTATGGGCATAGACGTCGGATCACCGAACTTCTTGACCTTTGTGACCGCGTTCAGCTCGCGTATTGCGGCGTACGCGTTAGCGTACTGACTCATCGTTTCGGTAGCGTCGTTGCGGATATCGTCGATCGTTCGGACGAATACGTCGGGCAGAAGGAATATCCCTCTCATCGTGACCGAGCATTTTCTGTTTTCAAAAAATTTTCTCAGCCATAACGCAGTCTGTATGAACATACCGGAGCCCGTACCGCCGGAAAGCGAAGATACGATCATAACTCTGATCTTGGCGTCGTCTCTTACGTCAAACATCTTGTTAATCACCGCCTCAAGGTCGCTCAAAGATCTTGAATAGACCGCGTCCATAAATGCGAGGCGCGATTTGACTCTCATCTGAGACGCGCCGTCTTTAATGGTCTCCGTTTTTAATCCGGGAGATTCCGGCATCCACTCTTTTACACCTTTGTGAACGTACATTCCAAGGTATTCCTTGATCGTCCACTCTCTGCTGGTGCCGATCACCGGGATGCCGGTGTTCGTTTTGCTGACTTTTTTTCTGTCGTTGTCGTTCGTGTCGAGAACGGCGCAGCAGATCTGACCGTCATTGATGGCGGTCCCTTTTTTCCTCAGCTCGTCGGCCACGTTATTGACGATACGCATGCCCGTACCGCCTAAACCGAGTAACAGTGTTTGTGCCATGTCTTTTTCCTCCGTTATTGTTTATTGTCCATAACAGAACGCAGTCGCATTTTCGATTACTTCTGTTTGTTTTCCGTTGTTCTTTGAATAAGAAATCTCCGCGTCCACAAAATAGAATATGGTATTGTCAAGAGTTATTCTTCTGTCCTGTTCATTCATGACAGTTTCCGGTTTTATTTCTTTGATTATCAAATAATCGTGATCATCACAATAGCTGATAATATCATCGGGAGAATTAATAACGAAATTTACGTCTTTGGGTACGACTGCCGACGAATACCACGGAAAACGATTGTTGCAAATTATCTGATTTCCTTTTGCAGCGGTTATTTTTACACCCGAGGCAGATATGCTGAGCTCTTTGAAAGGGTTTTTCAAATATTTGAACTTATTATATCTGTTCAGTCTGATTTTTCTTAACTCAAGACTGTGGGTTCGGTTGCCTCCCATTCCCGAATTCAGATCTACACTTCCGACGTACAGTACACCGTTAGGAGCGAAACGGGCTTTCGTAAAATATCTGATAAGATACGCCGCGATCACCGCAACAAGTAAAAACTCGAGCCCAAGCGGAGCCCCTACGTTTAACAGTTCGTATTTCAGGCCTGCTCCGACCACGTCTATCGTATTATCCGCGGAGCCGAAAGGATGGTTCAGCGTTACGGTGATATCTTTGCTTTCGAGTCCCCAGTAATGTATGTAATTACCCCACCATTTCCAGAAGTTCAGCTCGTACTGTTCTTCGCTGTACGGCGTTACGGTTATCATGCCGTCGTCAGATACGTCTGTCTTCGTTTTGAGTCCGGCGTATTCTTCGTTGAGCGACACCGATATATTATTCTCGACGCTTGATTTGTCAAGCCTTACTCCGTCCTTCTTTATGTAAAACGACGCGGAAACCTTATTGTCAAACAGTTCCGTTTTCTTCACGGAATCATTCGTGCTTACCGCGATAACCTCGTATGACGATATCAGCACCGTATAAGTCTCGCTTGCGAACGCTCCGTTGTCAAGCGTGCACTTTACGCTGACGTTGAAGCTGTCCGTCGAAGCCGGAGACGGATTTTTTGCCGCGGTCGGCAGATATACGATCTTTCCGTCGGCTGTGTAAGTGACTGTACCGCTGTTTCCGTCGGGCGAAACGCTGATGACGGGATTAAGCGCCTTGACCTCGGAAGGATCCGTTAAAGCGTTTCCGTCGGCATATACGGTAAAGGCTATCGCGGTATCTGTATTTGCCGCTATATCGTCAAGCTTAACGCTTTTTATATTATTTACAAACTCCGCCGAAACCGTGTAAACAACTCTCGGCACGTAAACGTCCGGCTTGAAATCAACGGAATACTCGATCGGGTTGAAGCCTTCTATCGTAACGGAAGCCTTTATCGACGTATTCACGTTTTTGAGCGTATAAGAATCGATTTTCCTTTTTTCGGAATTATCCTTCACTACGGATTTTCCGTCTTCGAACACTTCAAGATCAAATTTCGTTCCCGACGGCATAAGAGACGGCGAGATCTCATTATTCGTACCCATTTCAAATATTTTATACGAAACGGATACCGTATCGCCTTCCATCGAATTGCGCAGTTCGCTGAAATCCGAAAGTTCCTTGCCGTTGAGCGTGACCGACATTCTTACCTCAAGCGCGGGCTCGTACAAAACGATCACGTTGTCAAGATCAATCTCTTTATCAAATCTGACGGTATAATCTCCCGCGCTGATCACGTTTTTTGAATCTCCAAGAAGGAAAGCGCCGCCGCTGAGGTCTTCTCCGTAACCGCTGTAACCGAGCTCGGCTTTCCGCGTTATCGGAATATCTCTTTTTTCACCGACGATCTCAGCTTTGTCGATACGCGCTCCGGATCCCTGAACGAAAGCGGCGATATTCAAAAGAGGTATAGAAGACGAAACGCTGATGGTTTTACCGTCTATCTTCTTTATATCGCTTTTTTTCAGCCTGGTTCTGCCGGATATCCTGTCAGCCATTTGAGACATCGAATCGATGATACCGGAAGCATCAGCCGATTTATACACGTAAACGCCCTTGCTTTGATCTTCGTCCGGAACGGTAACGGAGTTGCCGATCCCCAGCATTATCACCTGAGGTTTTGTCTTATTCGGCATTTCCGTCTGTGCGTACGCTTTGAAATTCTTCTCGAGGTCCTTTTTTGTATATACGTCGTCGTTAAAATCACCGTCTGTGATTATTACGAGCCAGTACTGCGTATTGGGGTTTGAATCGTCGACGCTCTTTAATTTGTCGAACGCTATCGTCACGGCGGAGTACGGAGTACCGCCCGTATCAAGATGATTCTTGATCGAGTATACTGAATTCTGTATACCGGACGACGATAAATCGATCTTTTCCGGTTCGTAATTATATACTCCCGCTTTTGTCATATACGTAATATATAACTGATCCTCGCTGTTCAGCATTCCGCAAAAAGCCTGCATGGCGTAGTTTGCGTAAGCCCATTTTGAACCGACCATACTTCCCGAATCGTCGTAAACGACCGACACGATCTTTCTTATATACAGCGATTCGGCTGACGCTGTGATCGGCATATAAACGAGTATCATACCGCAGATCAGTATGACCGTAAGAATATTGAGGATTCTCTTTTTCATTATTCTTTCTCCTGTATAAAAGCATCTGAATTTTCGGCAAAACGGCGCCGATAACACTCAGGCAGCAGATAAATTTACAAGTTTGTTTTTTTCTTATTAAATATTATAACACATATATAAATATTTTCAAGACATTATTCGACAAATAATATGTATTTTTTTTATTTTATATATTTCTATTATTATAATTTTTTGTTTCCTCAGCGCTTCCGAAAAGATTTTTAAAACGCGTCTCGCAGTTTAATTTTTTATAAAAAGATGTTTTTGTTAATTCACTTGCATGATACTGATATTACGAAAACGCCGTTATATCTATATAACGCGATATATGGCAAAAACCGGCCTGAACAAGGATCTTACATCCTTGATTCAGCCGGTTTTTTATAAAATGCATATCAGAGTGCCTCGTTTGAACGGAGGTTTCGGGTCGTTATTTAAGATTTACTTTTCAAACACCGCGACGCGCTGGGAGCTGATGATCGCTTTTTTCCATTTGTCGAATTTATCTCCTTGGTTCGGGAATCTGTTCGTTACGCCGGCGATGAGGTCTTTGCCCGTTTTAAGATATCCTTCCTTTTTGAAAACGGTCGCGTCTTCGGGCAGATCGAGCCATTTGCGCGTCTCGCCGATCTTATACGTCTTATGATTCGTCCACACCCAGACAGGCGTCGGCCACAGACGTATGGAATCCTTCGCGTCGATCGCGTCGTAGAAATCCTTATCGGGTCCGCCCTGACCGTGATGTCCCATCTGAACGTATTCGGATTTGAGCTCTTCTCCGGAATACATCTGAAGAAGTCTCTTGCCGGAATCTGACGCCGCGTCGCCTAAGAACAGAACGCTGTGATCTCCGAAGATCATTTTCGTTATGATCGAGGTGCTGTTGACGTATCTCGCCTCTTTCCACCACGTCATATAAACCTTGAAATCGACGCCGTCGACGGTGATCGTCAGACCTTTTTCGATGTTTTCCGCGTTCACTACCGCGCCGTTTATAAGGTTGTAATAATAGTTCTCCGCTCCGTCGGGCTTTACGTATTTATCTTCCGGTATATCCGCGCCGTTTATGCCATTGAATCCGGCGACCGAATAATAATTATCGAACGACGCTTTGAGTTTATCGAGATATCCGAGATCCGTATCGCCGGCGCCTGCCGCGCTGTCCCATTCGACTCCTATATCGGGAAAGTCGAAATAGAAATTATTGATCCTGTAATTTGACTCGGCGGTATACGCGTTCATCATCTTGCACAACTCGTAAAAATGGTCTCTGTGCGCGTGAGTCAGAAACCACGCTTCGACCTCGAAGTAATCGTTTTCGCCTATTTCGAGTATCGCCCTGATCGCGTTCTGCAGATACGGCTTTGCGTCAAGTCCGTTACCGTCGATTCCGCCGTCGAATACGACGACCTTTTTGTTCGGCGTGATTATGACGTAGCTCATCATAAGACTGTTCGCCTCGGGCGCGAGCTGATAGAGCTCCACCGTTTCCGGCGCGGGCGGTGCGGGAGGCTCGGTCTGCGCTTCGGTAATCGGTTGTTCGGTGATCTTTTCCGTTTCCGTCGCGGGCTGAGTCAGCTTCTCCGTGGGCTGAGCTTCGCTCTGACCGTCAGTCACGGCGGCGGGAGCTTCCGCGCAGGAGATAAGCGAAAGCGGCATCAGAGCGCATAAAAGATATGAAACGATCGTTTTAACTGTTTTTTTCATTTCATTACCCCGTTATCGTTTTTTCATATTATAGCACGCTTTCGCCGTAATGTAAAGATATAAATGTTAATTATTGAAATTTTTTATTTTGGACGTTACGAAAAAACGCCCCTTACGGGACGTTTTGATCTTTCCTATTGGATCTGACGTATGAGTGCGAGATACGTATCGGGCTCGTGCGCGTTTCTTATCGCCATCATGGTTTTGATTTTGTAAAATTTATAGAACAGCTGCATAACGGGATACAGGTCGCTCGTCGGCATTATCATCGGTATTTCGATATCGTAGGTGCCGTCGACGAAGCCGGTGATCGTATTGATGAAAAGCTCGTATACCGTCGTTCCGTCTTCGGACAGTCCCGGACCTGTAAGCGAATATCTGTTTTCATAATACGATCTGATATCCGGAACTACCTTCGTTATATCGGACAAAGCCTTTATAACGTCCGCATTCTCGCCGCCCGAAGGGAGTATGATATCTCTGCCGGCTCTTTTGAAGCCGTATTCGGAGGGCGGGATATACGTAACTATATCGTCCGGATTGATGAAATTGAATATATTGTCGTACTCGATCTCAGCCGCCGCGCCTCTGACCGTATAAGGCGTAGCGAAAGTATACGCGTATACGCGTTCCTTGCCGTATTCGCGGTCGAGAAGCACGCCGAGCAGATTTGCCGCGGCGGCGCCTCTGCTGTGACCGCAGACCACGATCTGCGAATCGGACGAAGCGTTCAGATAACCTTTGATATGCTCGAAAATATCCTCGGCGCAGTACAGGAAATTCTCGGCGTACTGCGTTTCGTTATCGTGAGAAGGCGCAAAGTCGAAATTCGAGAGCCATTCGCCGCCGCTTGTGCCGCGCACAGCCACGACGTACACTTCTTTTCCGCTGCGTACGCATTTACCGACAACGTACGCGCAGGTGTGAGACGCGTCGTTCGGCGCTTTCGTAAAGTTCATCGAAAGAACGTGCGTAAGTCCGGCCGCTTTGAGCCGGCTCACCATACCGGATTCATTGCTGACGCCGGCAAAATTGAGCAGAGTCAATGCAAAATCGTATGAAAGCGTCGAGCTGCTTTTCGGCATATCGGGCAGAACGGACGGTATCGGTTCCGGTTCATCCGTCACCGGTTCCGTGACCGGTTCCGTAACGGGATCGGTGACTTTTTCGGTTACCGGTTCGGTCTTTATTTCCGTGACCGGCTCGGTCTGCCTTTCGGTGACGGGCTCCGTGACTCTTTCGGTCGCTTTCTCCGTCTGCTTTTCAGTCACGGGTTCGGTTTTTATTTCCGTTGCAGGTTCGGTTTGCGGCGCGTCCGTTTCGGTCTGTTTTTCGGTCGCTTTATCCGTTTCCGTAGATATCGGTTCCGTACGTTTATCCGTAGGAATATCGGTCGCGGCGTTTGTTTCCGTGCGTGCGGATTCTGTTTGTACCGCTTCCGTTATCTCTTCTTCGGTGATATCAGCCGCAGTAACGGACGCTTCGGACGAAAGATCCGGCTTTCCGGTAGTCGAAGCGTCGTTCTGCGCGTTGGCGCAGCCCGCAAGCAGCATCAGGACCGAAAGAAACAGTGCAATTATTCTTATTGGATTGTTTTTCATATTTGCGCCTTTCATTAAAAGCGCGTCGGATACGGATA
>JAEEGL010050627.1_pt1 | contig 19472 bp, 18 predicted proteins | sample 9134231 | NCBI WGS metagenome assembly JAEEGL01 (sample SAMN16246548, study PRJNA631951) | gut metagenome | biome: gut microbiome; feature: rumen; material: fiber-attached | host: Bos | place: Iran: Karaj | collected 2018-10
CACTTTTCTAAAAAGTGGGCGGGGTGCAGGGGCAGAGCCCCTGCAAAAAACTCCCCGACAAATTCCAATTTGTGTGTATATGCCCAATTTCCCCCAAAAATGGCCTAATGTTACAAAAAAAATTTATAAACGCCTTAAATATTGTAAAATATAGCTGTTGACTTGATACTTTAATTATGATAGTATAATTGTTGTTGTAAAAAAATCATCAATGTATCTATTGATAAAAGAGAAATTACAAGGGGTTATTATGAACGAAAGAATTGATGAAAGAGAGTATGAGATAGATCTGCTTGAACTGCTTAAAATGCTGCTTGAGCATATTTGGGTGATAATTGCGGTAACGGTGTTTACGGGTATATTTGCATTGTGTATTGCTGAGTTTTATATGCCCGTCAAATATGAATCATATACTACGATGTATGTTAAAAACGCAAATGATGCCACGGCTCAGGAGAATGCCGCCAAAGTGGCATACGCCGACATTAACGCATCAAAATCCCTTGCGAGCACATATGTTGTTGCGCTTAAAAGCAATTGGGTAATAGACGAAACGATATCGCTGCTTACACAAAAATATGAAAGAAACGGCAAACTTGAAGAACGTGCCAAATATCTTGAGCATGAAAAAATAGATAAAATGTATTCGCTTTCCACGGTCGATGATACCGAGGTGCTTAAAATAACGGCAAAGACGACCGATCCGGAAGTGGCGGCGGATGTGTGCAACACTATTGCGGGCATTGCACCCGATTTTCTTATAAGAGTAGTGGGTGCGGGTTCGGTTGAGGTCATTGACAAAGCGGAGATAAATCCCGAGCCTGTTGAACCCAATGTTAAAAAAGTGACTGTGCTTGGCGCTATGCTTGGTTTCCTTGCTGCGGCAGGCGTGCTTGTTATACTTTATCTTGCCGACAACTCGGTAAAGAGTACAGACCAGCTTAACAAAAAGCTTGAAAAAGCCATTATCGGTGAGGTGTACAACTTCTCACAGGAAAAAGGCGAAAAGAGACGAAAACAGAAAAAGGGCGAGCACAGAGATATTTCTCCCGATAACCTTATAAACGACAATACGGTATTCACCCTTGCCGAAAGCTACAAGACAATGCGTACAAACGCTGTGTTTGCGCTTTCGCCGTTTGATAAAAAGGTATTTGCGGTAACAAGTGCAAATGCCGCAGAGGGTAAATCCACCACAACGGCAAACCTTGCCATCGCCTTTGCGCAGACGGAAAACAAGGTTCTGCTGATAGATGCCGATATGAGAAAGCCTACCCAGCACAAGCTGTTTGAAAAGAACAACAAGGCGGGCCTTTCAACTGCAATAAGTAAGATGAACAAACTTGACGACTGTATCTGCCATGATGTGAGAAAAGGTCTTGACCTTATGCCCGCAGGCCCGATACCACCCAACCCGTCAGAGCTTCTTGCTTCGCAGAATTTTGAAAAGATAATTGACGAACTGAGCGGCAGATATGATTATATCATCATCGACTCTCCGCCCGTTAATGTAGTCAGCGACGTACTTGTAATGCATAATTCCATTGTGGGTACAATGTTTGTAACAAGATATGCAAGTACCACATACGATGCTATCGAGGCAGCGCTTAAAAAGATGGAACTTGCCGATATAAAAATGCTTGGCTTTATCCTTAACGATATTGTGAAGGCGCACGCAGGCAAGTACTACAGCTACAAAAAATACGGTTATAAATACGGCTACGGCTACGGCTATGGTTATGGTTACAGCTACGGCGAAAAGCCTGTCGAGAACAAAACCGAAGATAAGACCGAGAATAAATCGGATAAAAAGAAAGCATAAGCCGAGGGCTATGATATTTTTACTCCGCGTGAGCCGCATGGCTTGGCGGAGTTTTTTTGGCGTAAGTGCAAAAAATTAAAAATGCAAAAAATTATTATGGAGGCAGTAAAATGATAGTTGTACCTTTTTTGATATGCGTACCGCTTATTTTGTCGGGCATATTGATGTTTATCAAAAGTGAGAAGGTGCAGTCCCAGCTGGCATACATCGGCGCGGCAGTAATGGCGACAGCGGTGGGTGTACTGGGCTATGGCCGCATTTTGAGCGGTTTTGCACCTATAGAACTGTATTATGAAACAAAAATAGCAGACCATGTTATCTTTGCGGCGGAGATAGTGATGATGCTTGTTGTCACTTACCTTTGCTTCAAGTATGATAAAAAACCTGTCTGTCTTTTGTCTATCATCCCCACGGTCATAATATCTATAACCGAATTCAGCTTTAAAGGCTCCGAGACAGCTCATATCTATATCGACAGACTGGCGATGCTGATGTGCCTTATTATCGGTGTTATCGGCAGCCTTATAATCGTTTATGCGGTGGGCTATATGTCGGGTTATCATATGCACCACCGGGATGTTGAGGACAGACGTGGCTATTTTATTGCCCTGCTGTTCTTCTTTATGGGCTCCATGTTTGGCTTTGTGCTTTCCTCAAGCCTTATATGGCTGTTCTTCTTCTGGGAATGTACAAGCGTATGTTCATTTTTGCTTATCGGGTATACACGCACGGAGGAGGCTGTCAACAACTCTTTCCGCGCTCTGTGGATGAACCTGCTCGGCGGTTTTGTGCTTTCGCTTGGCATATTCTATTTTGCTTTCCATGTGGGTACACTCTCTTTCAGAGATTTTATACAGGCAGGAATTGACGGCAATATCTATGCTATTTTGCCTATTGCGGCAATGGCTTTTGCGGCACTTACAAAATCCGCTCAGCTGCCGTTTTCAACATGGCTTCTGGGCGCTATGGTCGCGCCTACGCCCTCGTCTACGCTCCTGCACAGCGCAACAATGGTAAAGGCGGGCATTTATGTCCTGTTCAGACTTGCTCCCGCTATGAACGGCACAACAACGGGCGATATGATAGCCCTTATAGGCGGCTTCACTTTCTTCGTGTCTTCGATGATGGCTATTGCGCAGAGTGATGCCAAAAGAGTGCTTGCCATGTCAACGGTTTCAAACCTTGGGCTTATGGTTGCCTGCGCGGGCTCGGGCACTCCCGAAACTATATGGGCGGGCATCTTCCTTATGATATTCCATGCTATCTCAAAATCGCTGCTCTTCCTCGATGTCGGAGCTACGGAAAATACACTTCACAGCAGGGATATAGAGGATATGCACGGTATGCTGTACTTCCTGCCGATGCTCAGCGCATTTATGTTTATAGGTATTGCGGGTATGTTCCTTGCACCCTTTGGTATGCTTATATCAAAATGGGCCGCACTCAGAGCGGCTATTGACGGCAAAAATGTGGCTTTGCTGCTGTTTATCGTATTCGGCAGTGCAACTACTTCGTTTTATTGGAGCAAGTGGATGGGCAAGCTTATCTGCCATCCCCATGCGGAACACTCGCATATAAAAGATATAACAAGACTTAACGAAACGGTTTCAATGGGCATACAGGCGGTGCTGATGATAATGCTTTGTGTGGCGTTCCCGTTTTTGTCAAAAGTCTTTGTAGACCCTCTGCTTGACGAAATGTTCGGTACAAGCGGCGAGGTGCTCTCACAGGGGCTTTTGTATATGCTTGTTATCATTATATGCTTTGTGTTTGCCGTACCTCCCATTACCTATTACTACAGCCGCAGGATACATTCAAATATCAAGCTGGCATATATGGGCGGTATCAATACGGGTGATAATTCAAGCTTTGTGGACTCCATGGGCGAGGAAAAAATGCTTTGGCTGTCCAACTACTATTTTGCAAACAGAATAGGTATCAGAAAAATAATGATGCCCTGTCAGCTGTTTGCATCGGCTATCATTATAATAATGTTTTGTATTATATTGGGAGTGACATTATGAGAAACAGTATAATAAGCGTTGCGGCATACCTCCTTTTAGCGCCCGTTATCGGTGGTCTGCTCGACGGTATAGACAGAAAGATTTCGGCAAGAATGCAGCGCAGGGTAGGCCCGCCGCTGCTCCAGCCGTTTTACGATGTATCAAAATTATTGAAAAAGCAGGTCATTTCGGTCACTAACGCACAGACCTTCCTGCTGATGAGCTATATGATATTTATAGTGCTTACGGGCGCTATGTTCTTTGCGGGTACGGATATACTGCTGTGTATGTTCGTTTTGTCCACAGCGGCTATGTTTTTGTATTTTGCCGCGACTGTAACGGGTTCGCCGTACTCTACGATAGGCGCATCGAGAGAACTGATACAGACAATAGCCTATGAGCCTGCTGTGCTTATGTCCTGCGTGGGTTTTTATCTGGTGGACGGCTCGTTTGAAATAAGCGAGATAGCTTCTTCACAGACAAGCAGTATTATGTATCTTCCGGGCGTTTTTGCCGCATTTGTTTTTATCCTTACAATAAAAATGCGTAAATCCCCGTTCGATATTTCCACATCACACCACGCACACCAGGAGATAGTAAAGGGCGTTACAAGTGAGATGGGCGCACGAAACCTCGCTATCTTCACAGTTACCGAGTGGTATGAAAACGTGTTTTTAATGGGCGTTGTAGGCCTGTTTATCGTAAATAAAAATCCCGTAAGCATAGCTGTTGCCGTTGCTGTTATTTTCGCCGTATTTTTCCTTGAAATACTTATCGACAATACCAGCGCAAGAATGAAACAGTACGAAATGCTTAAATTAAGCTGGGCGATAACACTTGTGCTTGCAGGCTGCAATATCTGGGTGCTTATGCTTATGATAAAATAAAACCCTGCTTCAGCAAGTATGTACACACGGGGACGGTTCCTGTGTGTACAACATTTAGTGATAATTTTGTAAAGACCACTATATAACGTACACAGAAGAACCGTCCCCTTGTGTACAAAAAGGAGAGAATGATCATGTTTGAGATAAAAAGGTCTCCGTGGGTGCTCCATTACGACGGTTCGAGCTGCAACGGCTGTGACATAGAAGTTTTAGCCTGTCTTACGCCCGTATACGATGCGGAGCGTTTCGGTATAATAAACACAGGCGACCCCATGCAGGCCGATATTCTGCTTATTACGGGCGGTATAAACAGTCAGAATGCCCCCGTTGTAAAACAGCTCTACGACCAGATGCCAAGACCCAAGGTCGTCTGTGCTATAGGCGTATGTGCCTGCACGGGCGGCATCTTCAAAGACTGCTATAATATTTTAGGCGGTGCGGACACCGTTATTCCCGTGGATATTTATGTTCCGGGCTGTGCGGCTCGTCCCCAGGCCATAATAGACGGTATAGTAAAGGCTGTCGATCTGTTTGAAAAACGCCTTGAAAAGCATAAGGAATGGGTCAGAATACACGGCGAGGTCCATGACGACCCTGTTGACGAAAACGAAACAAGAGAAGTCAAGACAGAAGAAACAAAGACAGAGACAACAACAAAATCGGAAACTGCGGCTAAAACAGCAAATTCGGCTGCCATGTCAAAGTCAAATAAAAAGGGCAAAAAATCAAGGAGGAAAAAATGAGAGACCAACTTAGCGAGATAATCGAAATAGACTATCATGACCTGCTTGAAATGGCAATACAGAAAAAACGCGAGGGCTACCGCCTTTCACAGGCCTGTGCCGCTTATGTCGAGGGCAAACCCCAATTAAGCTATTCATTTGCGGATGACGAGAACTACAAATACGTCACTCTGCGCTGTAAAATAGAAAAAGACACCGAAATAATAAGTCTTTCGGAAGTCATTCCTTACGCTTCGTTCTACGAGAACGAAATGCGCGAGCTCTTCGGCATCAATATCAGCCTTATCGAGCCCGATTATAAAAATAAATTCTACAGGATAGAACAAGAGACACCTTTTGTTCCCGACAATGGCAATAATTAAGGAAATTGAATTATGAAATGCTACTATCATAAGTCAAAGGATGCCGATGCGGAATGCAGCAGCTGCGGCAGACCGCTTTGCCGCGCCTGTGCGGATTACTGGGGCGGCAGACTTTGCACCGACTGCGTAAAAAGCATGGCGGCCAAAAGACGCAATACCGCGCTGCTTAAAATACTGCTCGTACTTGTGATCACAACAGCTCTGTTTTATCTGCTTTACTTTACAATGCAGGGGCATACGGCAAAAGATTTGTATTTTGCTCTGACGGGCTTTGGCGCAGCGGAAAAGAAAAATCTTTTTCTGAGGCTGTGGCTCGGTTTTATACCCGCAGGACTGTATGCGGCAAAGACTTTTGCTTCCATGCTTGCGGAAAAATATGATATACAAGGCAAAGCGGCTGTCGGCTGTCTTGCGGCGGCTGTGATATGCGGCATTGCATTTGCTTTTCCGCTTGCCGTACTGCTTGTGATACGGCTTATCTATGATTTTATAAAATACAATGTGACTGTTAAAGCTGCCCGAAAGAGAAAAGACTATACTTCGGGCAAAAGAAAAAAGAAATAATGAAAAGAGATAATAAAAAGAGGTAATTATATATGAAGAAAAGAAGTATAGTACCTTACGGCCCGCAGCATCCCGTGCTGCCCGAGCCCATACATCTTGACCTTGTAATAGAGGACGAAAAAATAGTGGAGGCTATCCCGTCTGTCGGCTTTATCCACAGAGGACTGGAGAGCCTTGTGCAAAAAAGGGATTTTAATCAGATGGCTTATGTTGCCGAGCGTGTCTGCGGCATTTGCAGTTTCGGCCACGGCTTTGGCTACTGCGAGGCTATCGAGGATATAATGGATATAGAAGTGCCCGACCGCGCGAAGTATTTAAGGACGATATGGTTTGAACTGTCAAGGATGCACAGCCATTTTCTGTGGCTCGGTCTGCTTGCTGACGGCTTCGGGTTTGAGAATTTGTTCTACCAGTGCTGGAGAATACGTGAAAAAATTCTTGACGTGCTGGAACTGACAACGGGCGGCAGAGTTATTTTCTCCGTCAACAAAGTCGGCGGCGTTATGAAAGATATCACACCCGAAATGGCGGGCGCGATACTCGATATGCTTGCTTCGGTCAAGAAAGAATTAAAAGCCATAGCGCCCACTTTTACAGAGGACTATGCCGTTAAGTCAAGACTTGTCGGTGTCGGTGTGCTGACGAAGCAGCAGGCGCATGACTTAGGCTGTGCGGGACCTTTTGCAAGAGCCAGCGGAATTGCGGCGGATATGCGCAAGCTTGGCTATGCGGCATACGGCGATATTGATTTTGATGTGATAACAAGCAATGACGGCGACAGTTATGCGCGCTGCTATGTGCGTATACAGGAGATATTCCAGTCGATAAGCATAATAGAACAGGCGATAGAAAAACTGCCCGAGGGTGAACTTGCGGCAGCGGTAAAGGGCAATCCCAAGGGTGAGAGTTTTATACGTATAGAACAGCCCCGCGGCGAGGCTATATACTATGTAAGTGCGAACGGAAGTCCGCATCTGGACAGAATGAGAGTGCGTACACCCACCTTTGCCAACCTTGCGGGATTGTGCGAAACTTTAAAGGGTGCGGATTATGCGGATGTCGGCCTGCTTATACTGACTATCGACCCATGTATCAGCTGTACGGAAAGGTAGGCGAGAGAAATGGCAGTAATGAAATTTGTACCCGAGGCGCTTAAAAACCTGTTCAAGCCGCCCGTTACGACTTCTTATCCCTTTGAGCCTGCGGTCTACCCCGAAAGGGCAAGGGGACATATAAGTATTGATATTGACGATTGTATCGGCTGCGGTATGTGCGTCAGAGCCTGTCCCTTGGGTGCGCTAAAGGTGGATAAAAATGCGGGCACCTGGGAAATAGACCGTTTTGACTGTGTTGTCTGCGGCTATTGTGCAGAGAAATGCCCGAAAAAATGCCTGCACGTCAATCCCGGGTATCAGACCCCCGAGAGAGAAAAAGAGGGTGTTTTATATAAAAAGAGTGAAGAGGCGCTGAAAGCCGAAGCAGAGAAAAAGGCCGAGGCCGCAAGAAAGGCCGCCGAAGCCAAAGCCGCTATGGAAGCAAAGAAAAAAGCGGAAGAGGCAGCCAAAGCGGAGGAATAATATGTGTGTTGCATTTATGGGCAAGGTCGTGGAGCTTGATGCCAAAATTGCCGTGGTAAACTGCGGCGGGGCAAAGATAAAGGCAAGGCGCGACCTTGTGGATATCTCGGTCGGCGACAGCGTTATGGTACACGCGGGGTATGTGATGCAGCGCGTGACCGACGAAGATTTGAAATTAGCGGAAGAAATTTGACAAAGGCAGAGGAAAATGCAAAACTTCCTCTGCCTTTGTAATATATTTTTGTTAAATTTTTCTGCTGTTATTTTTTTATCTTTTCTTGACTGAAAAAAATATTTATGATATTATAAATTAGATGTACGAAAATTGACTAAAAAAGTATATTTTTTTAGTTTCACAATAAAATTGGGATTTTACCCGATTTTTTCGTTTGGCTTGAAAGGATAATATTTTTTATGTATGAGAAAAAACCCGTCGGATGGAAAAAACATCTTGACTTTGTGCTGCTGGATTTTCTTTTTATGCATATTTCATTGTTAATAGCATATTTTATTCGCTTTGGCATGGGCTTTTGTTCGCAAATGCGTTCTTATGTGTCTACGGCCATGCTTATCTCCATTTCGTTTTTTGTGGTGGTACTGTGGTTCGAGGGCTATAAAAACATAATAAAGCGCGGTGTTTATGCGGAGTTCAAGTCTATTGTAAAACAGACCGCGTTGGTGGCGCTTGTTACCGTGCTTATGCTCTATCTGACACAAAATGCGGCTGTTACATCGCGACTTGCCATATTTTTGACCTTTGCGGTTGACTTTGTGTTCTCGTTTGTCATAAGGCAGGTACTTAAAACACACCTTAAGAAAAAGGCGAAAAACAACACAGGCGACCGTTCGCTTATTGTTATTTGTCTGGAGCATCATGCCGAAAAGTTTGTTGAACACGTTAAAAATACCACTTACGAACTTAATGTGACGGGTGTTATTATCGCCGACAAGGATATGACGGGACAGACCGTGGCGGGCATACCCGTTGTTGCAAATCTGGACGGCGCTGTAGAATACGTCTGCCGCAGCTGGGTGGACGAGGTTTTTATCGGACGAGAAACTTACAGATCGCAGAGGGAAAAAATAGAGGGATTTACGGGCGCATGCAGCGAAATGGGCATAACCGTGCATACCATGCTTTTCTCGCTCGGCGAGGACGGCGATAATGCTTTTGCGGAGCGTTTTGCGGGCTTTTGGGTCGTTTCCCGAAGCGTGGCGGTGGTAAACAGCCGCGATATGATAATAAAACGTGCTATGGACATTCTCGGCGGCCTGGTCGGCTGTCTTATAACTCTGATACTTATAGTGCTTGTCGGACCGTGGATATTTATTGCATCCCCGGGGCCTATCTTCTTCTCGCAGCAGCGTGTGGGACGAAACGGCAAGCCGTTCAAGATATACAAATTCCGTTCTATGTATATGGATGCGGAAAAGCGCAAGGCGGAGCTTATGGCGCAGAACAAGGTGCAGGACGGCATGATGTTCAAAATGGACGACGACCCGCGTATCATCAAGGGTATCGGCCATGTCATCCGCGACCTTTCGATAGACGAATTCCCGCAGTTTTTAAATGTGCTTAAAGGCGATATGAGTCTTGTCGGCACGCGTCCGCCAACAATGGACGAGTGGGAGAAGTACGAGCTGCATCACAGAAAGCGTCTTGCCATCAAGCCCGGTCTTACGGGTATGTGGCAGGTGAGTGGCCGCAGCAGTATAACCGATTTTGAGGAGATAGTCAAACTCGATACCAAGTATATCGAGGAATGGAGTATCGGCCTTGATATAAAAATTATTTTTAAAACTATACTTGTTGTGCTGAAAAAAGACGGCGCACAATAAAAACACAATAATGAAAAGGGGTTTATCACATTGAAAGCACTGATACTTGTTGCGGGTTATGCGACACGCCTTTACCCGCTTACGATAAATACACCCAAGCCCTTGCTTGAGGTGGGCGGAAAGCCTATAATCAACTATATCGTCGAGGAGATAAACACAGTTGAGGCTGTGGACGAGATATATGTTGTCAGCAACCATAAATTTGCAGGTCATTTTGAGACCTGGGCTGCACAGCTCAATAATCCCGTGCCTATCTCCGTGCTTGACGACGGCACATCCACAGAGGAGACACGCCGCGGCGCTATAGGCGATATTCAGTTTACCATCGACGAGAAAAAGATAGATGACGATCTGATGATAATTGCGGGCGATACGCTCTTCACTTTCGCCCTTAAAGAGTATTTTGAATATTTCAAGGCAAAGCAGGACGACTGTGTTGTCGTAAGAGAATTCAACGACATCGAAAGATTAAAACAAATGGGTGTTGTTCAGCTTGGCGAAAACGACGTTATCACAAGTTTTGAGGAAAAACCCGCCGAACCCAAGAGCAATAAAGTGGCTTTTGCGGCTTATATCTACAAAAAAGATACCGTGCCCAAGATAAAGACATATCTTGAAGAGGGAAACAAACCCGATGCACCGGGTAATTTCCTCGCTTGGCTCTATACAAGAAAAACAGTTTACGCATGGGTAATGAACGGTGATTGCTACGATATCGGCACACATAAATCCCTTGAGGAAGTAAACGAGATATTTAAAAAATGATGATTTGGCTGTCGCTTTGCGGCAGCCTTTTTTAGTGGAAGTTTCTGTACTGAAATTACTTGACGTTAAATCATTAAAAAGTGGTGGGGTACACGCAGAGGAGAATGACCCTCTGCGCGTGAGTTTGGGTGTGTTTTTCTTATTTTGCAAGATGTACAAGCAGCATATTTACATCCGCGGGGCTTACGCCGCTTATTCTGCCTGCCTGACCGATATTGACGGGTCTTACGGCTTCGAGTTTTTGTCTTGCTTCTATTCTTAATCCCTGTACAAGTGAGTAATCAATATCCGCGGGTATCTTTCTGGATTCAAGTTTTTTGAACTGTTCGACCTGTTTAAGCTGTCTGTCGATATAGCCCTCGTATTTTATCTGGATATTCACCTGTTCGCGCACTTCGTCGCTCAAAGCGGGGCGGTCGGGGTCGGCGGGGGCAAGCTTGTCATAATCCATTTCGGGGCGTTTTATCACATCCGCCATTTTTATGCCCGTAGAAAGCGGGGCGCTGTTGTTTGATTCCAGAACGGCGTTTACTTCGGCTGTCGGAGCAAGATTTATCTTCTTTACGCGCTTTATCTCAGTCTCTATCAGGGCGCGTTTTTCTTTAAAATGCGTATATCTTTCTTCGCTTATAAGGCCTATCTCATGGCCTATATCCGTAAGTCTCAGATCGGCGTTGTCCTGTCTTAAAAGCAGGCGGTATTCCGCACGGGAAGTCATCATTCTGTAGGGCTCTTTGCTCTCCTTTGTGATAATATCATCAATAAGGACACCGATATAAGCCTGGCTTCTGTCTATGATAAGCGGTTCTTCGCCTTTGCAGTATTTAGCGGCGTTTATACCGCCGATAAGACCCTGTGCGGCGGCCTCCTCATAACCCGAAGTGCCGTTGAACTGACCTGCGCTGAACAGGCCGTGTATATTTTTGAATTCAAGCGAAAGCTTGAGCTGTGCGCCGTTTATGCAGTCATATTCTATGGCGTAGGCGGTACGCATTATGCGGCAGTTTTCAAGTCCCGGAAGAGTGCGGTACATTGCCACCTGCACGTCCTCGGGCAGAGAAGAACTCATGCCGCTGACATACAATTCATTTGTGTTTTCGCCCTCGGGCTCTATAAATATCTGATGTCTTTCCTTATCGGCAAAGCGCACGACTTTGTCCTCTATAGACGGGCAGTAGCGCGGCCCCGTGCCCTTTATGACACCGCCGTACAAAGGCGAACGGTCAAGATTGGCGCGGATAATGTCGTGTGTTTCGCTGTTGGTGTAGGTCAGATAACAGCTTATCTGCTCGCGTTCTATATCCTCGGGCTTGTTTTCAAAACTGAAAGGCACAAGCTTTTCGTCGCCTTTCTGTTCCTGCATTTTTGAAAAATCGACGGTGCGCTTGTCTATTCTTGCGGGTGTGCCCGTTTTGAAACGGTAAAGCGTGATTCCCAGCTTTTCAAGGCAGGCACTTAAATTGTTGGACGGCCTTAAACCGTTCGGGCCGCTTTGGATTATGGTGTCGCCGTAAAGACAGCGGGCTTTGAGATAAGTACCCGTACAGATAACGACCGCACGGCAGGCATGGAGCGCGCCGCTTTCGGACACAACGCCCGTTATTGTGTTGTTTTCGTCAACGCGTATATCCACGACTTCGCCCTGTCTTATGATAAGGTTGTCGGTGTTTTCAAGCGTTTTCTTCATCTCTGTGTGGTAGTTCTGTTTGTCCGCCTGGGCGCGCAGAGAATAAACCGCAGGGCCTTTGCCCATGTTCAGCATACGCGACTGGATATAGGTCTTATCTATGTTTTTGCCCATTTCTCCGCCCAAAGCGTCTATCTCGCGCACAAGATGTCCCTTGGAGCTGCCGCCTATATTCGGGTTGCACGGCATCATGCCTATACTGTCAAGATTTATTGTAAACATCATGGTCTTAAGACCCATTCGCGCAGATGCCAAAGCAGCTTCACAGCCCGCATGGCCTCCGCCTATGACTACAACATCAACGGCCTCGCCGTCATAAGTATTTGTATACATAAAAATTCCTCTTTTTTGATATTCTTTTGATAAAAAATATTTTCCAACTTTTTATTATATCCGAATATTTTGTGTATGTCAAATAAATTGGAAGTGTTTTTATTTTTAACCTATTTTATACTTGAAATCGGGCTTATTTTGTAGTATTATAGTTAAAAGGAATTAACGTATAAGGAGGCAGATATCGATGATATCCGACAAAATGAGCGGTCTGGTAAAGAACAGTTCCGCTATACGCGCTATGTTTGAAGAGGGTAAGATAATGGCGGCAAAGTACGGCAAGGAAAATGTCTATGACTTTTCTTTGGGCAACCCGTCTATCGTACCGCCAAAGGAAGTAAAACAGGCGATATTTGATGTACTTAACGAAGAGCCCGAGATGTTTGTACACGGCTATATGAGCAACGTCGGCTACGAGGATGTAAGAAAGGCCGTTGCAGAATACACCAACAAGCAGCACGGCACAAACTTTTCGGAGAAGAATATAGTAATGACGGTCGGTGCAGCGGGCGGATTGAATATAGCGCTCAAAGCTGTGGTAAACCCCGGTGAGGAAGTTGTTGTTATAGCGCCTTATTTCGGCGAATACGACAACTATATCAGCAATGTGGACGGCGTTGAGGTGGTCATAAGCCCCGATACCGAGAGATTTTCGATAAATTTTGACGAACTGGAGCAGAAGATAAGCGCAAAAACACGCGCAATTATCATTAACAGCCCCAATAACCCCACGGGTGCGGTCTACACCGAGGACGATATAAAGCGCCTTGCTTCTATCCTTGAGAAAAAGCAGGAAGAATACGGCAGCGTTATCTTCCTTATTGCGGACGAGCCCTACCGCGAACTTGTTTTTGACGGCATAAAAGTGCCTTATCTGACAAAATACTACAAAAACACTTTTGTCGGCTACAGCTTTTCAAAGAGCCTTTCACTCCCGGGCGAGCGTATCGGCTATCTGGTCATCCCGTCCGAAATGGAGGACTTTGATGCCGTTGTCGGCGCTGTAGGCGTGGCAAACAGAATTATGGGCTTTGTCAATGCGCCCTCTCTTATGCAGAGAGTTATTGCAAGGGTAATAGGCATGACAAGCGATATAAGCGTTTACGAAGAAAACAAAAATATCCTTTACAAGGCGCTGACCGAGTACGGCTTTGACTGTGTAGAGCCAAAGGGTACATTCTATATGTTCCCCAAGTCGCTTATACCCGATGATAAGGCATTCTGTGCGGCTGCAAAGGAATTCAGACTTATACTTGTACCGGGTTCTACTTTCGGCTGCCCCGGTCACTTCCGCATGGCATACTGCGTTGACAAGCAGACTGTGCTCAACAGCCTGCCCTCGTTCAAGGCTCTTGCGGAGAAATTCAAATAATCAGAGGAAATATAATGGATAAAATAAACACTTTTGCCAGAGCCAAGATAAATACGGCGCTGGATGTGGTGGGCAAGCGTGAGGACGGCTATCACGACCTGCGCATGATAATGCAGACCGTCAATTTATGCGACAGTATTATTATCGCAAAAAGCAGGGAAAAGGGCATAAGGCTTAAAAGCAATCTGTCCTGGCTGCCCTGCGACAGCAGAAACCTTGTCTACCGCGCCGCAGAGGAAATGATAGAGACCTGCGGCATACAAGGCGGTGTGGATATAGAGCTGAAAAAACGCATTCCCGCGGCAGCGGGGCTTGCGGGAGGAAGTGCGGACTGCGCTGCGGCTCTTATAGGCATCCGCTCACTTTTCGGCATAACAATGCCAAACGAGGAACTGATGAAAATAGGCGAAAAGCTTGGAGCGGACGTACCGTTTTGTATAATGCGCGGTACGGCGCTTGCAGAGGGCAAGGGCGAGATACTGACGGCGCTTCCGCCGTTTCCCGATACATTCGTTCTGCTGGCAAAACCGCCTATCAACGTCTCCACGCCCCTGATATTCAAGGAATATGCAGACAGCGAGGTCACAAAACGCCCCGATATAGAAAAGATGATAGACTGTATCAAAAAGGGCGACCTTAAGGGTATTTGCGATACCATGTGCAACGTGCTGGAGACCGTTACCGTAAAAAAATACCCTGTGATAGACGATATTAAACAAAAAATGCTGGATATGGGTGCCGCAGGCAGTATGATGAGTGGCAGCGGCCCTACGGTATTCGGCTTTTACGACAGCTATGAGAAAGGACTGGCAGCTCTTAAATTTATACGCGCTCAATGTCATATAAAGGAGATCTACCTTACTACAGTATTTAACAATAAAGGCAAAGAAAGTTAAAAGCGGGGTGGACGTGATGTTGAAGAAACTGTTTACATTTTTAGTTATATCCGTCATAGTCGGTGTTTTTTATACGGAACTGACGGGGAGGACAAACTTTCGGGGGATGTTTACAGAGCGCGTACTTGGTATAACGCAGGAGCAGGATGCTGACAAGGACGGGGAAGAGTATAAGTACAAACTTCAGGAAAAACCCAAGGAAAGTAACTGGGATCCCGCCGAAGCCGCTATCAAGGATGCCGATTCGTATCACAAAGAGGCAAAGAATTTTGCCAGCCAGACCAAAAACACTATCAATTCTTTTAAAGACTGAAAAAATGAGAGTAAAACAACTTACACGGACAGCACTTATGCTTTCGCTTATAATAGTGCTGTCCGTACTTGAAAATATGCTGCCGCCGATTCCCGCCTTGCCGCCGGGGGTACATCTTGGACTTAGCAATATTGTCACAATGTATGCCATTTTTACAATAGGCAAAAAAACAGCGGTGCTGCTTAATGTGCTTAAATCCGTCTTTGTTTTCGTGACAAGGGGGGCGATAGCGGGCGCATTGAGCTTGTCGGGCGGGATGCTTTCCATATTTGTAATTATAGCGCTCGGCGCATTTCTCGGCGCGAAGATAAGCTTCGCCGCTTTGAGTGTGGCGGGCGCGGTTTTTCATAACATCGGACAGCTGGCCGCAATAATGGTCGTGCTTGATAATTTTGCCGCGGTCTATTATCTGCCTGTGCTTATGGTCTCGGGTGTGATAATGGGCAGCGTGACGGGCACAGTGCTTAATGTGGTCATGCCGAGACTTGGGAAGATAGAAGAAAAGTAAAAAATGATTTGTCATCTGTCGGGAGAGATATATGAGAAAAATTTTGATTTTGATATGCTTTTGTCTTGCACTTTCGGGGTGTGCGGATACAGCGGAGCAACCCTATTCCGTTTTGGAGATGCAGAAATACAAAACGCAGTACCTTGATGTGTTTGACACAGTGACCGAGCTGACGGTCTATGCCGAAAGTGAGGAAAAGGCAAATGAATATTTTGATGCCGTGCATGAGGAACTGCTGGAGCTTCACAAGCTGTTTGACCCATACAACACTTATGACGGCATAAACAACTTAAAAACTGTAAATGACAACGCAGGCGGCGATTTTATAGAGGTCAAAGAGCCGCTTTTTAACGCTGTCTTATACGGCGAAGAGGTCTATGACAAGACTGACGGCACAATAAATATCGCCATGGGTGCGACCCTTGAACTTTGGCATAAATACCGCGATGATGCGCTGGATAACGGCAAAATCGCCGTTCCCTCGACGGAAGAACTTGAAGCGACAAGGCCGTTTGATGATATTTCGGCGCTTGAATATAATGTGACCGCCCAAAGCATAAGGCTGACAAAAAGCGGTGTTATGCTTAATTTGGGCGCAATAGCAAAGGGGTACGCTTCGGGCAGAATAATAGCGCTGCTGAAAGAAAAGGGCTGTGACTCGGCACTTGTAAACCTTGGCGGCAATGTGGCCTGCTACCGCGGCAGTGCAAAGGACAGCCCATGGAAAATAGGTGTACAGGATGCTGTTGTACCCGAAAATATGGCGGATATCGTGGAAAAAGACAGCGGTTTTCTTATTTCGAGCGGTGATTATCAGCGCTATTATGAGTATGAGGGCAAAAGATACCACCATATAATCGACCCGCAGACTTTAATGCCTGCAGAGGGCAAGCGCGGCACGACCGTCATCTGCGGCGAAGATGTATCCTGTGCGGACGGTGATATGCTGTCTACCGCGCTTTTTATCCTTCCGAGGGAAAAGGCAGACGAGCTGGCGAAGAAATACAATGTCGAGCAGGTCTATTATACCGATGCAGACGGCAATGTTACAACGCTTTTTCCAATTCAACAACAATAAGCGGCGCAAGGCTTAAAAGCCCGACACAGCCCCATTGGGCGGCGGTCAGCGGTACTGTTTCAAAAACGGGGTTAAAGGCGGGTATGCAGATCGCAAGCGCCTGCAATAAAAGCCCTGCGAAAAATGCGCCTATAAGCCATTTATTGCCGAGCATATCGGTTTTGAAAATGGAGCGTTCGCTGCGCATATTAAAGGCGTGCACAAGCTGTGACAGGCTTAAAACGGCGAAAGTCATTGTACGCGCGGCGGCTTTGTCCTTGAACAGAACATTGCCTGTACAGCCTGCCAGAACGGCAAGCATACCTATCATCATGCCCTCGCAGGCTATGCGTGTCCACCCCGTTTTGTCAAAAAGCTTTTGGCTGCGGTTGGGCGGACGGTGCATTATATCCCCATCGGCGGGGTCAAGCCCGAGCGCTATTGCGGGCAGGCTGTCCGTGACAAGGTTTATCCATAAAAGCTGAACGGGTGCAAGTACCGCAACAGCCGAAAAACACATTGATGCAAAGACGGTGACTATCTCGCCTATGTTTGAGGAGAGAAGAAAGTGCACCGCCTTTTTTATGTTCGCAAATATTCCTCTTCCGCATTCTGCCGCCTTTACTATGGTGGCGAAATTGTCATCCGCAAGCACTATGTCGGCGGCTTCCCTTGCGGTCTCTGTGCCGCATAGTCCCATGGCGCAGCCTATGTCTGCGGCTTTTAAGGCGGGAGCGTCGTTGCAGGCATCGCCTGTCATGGCTGCCGTATGTCCCATGGATCTCAAGGTGTTGACTATCTTTAACTTGTGGGAGGGGCTTGTACGCGCAAAAATATTTATGTTGTTATTCAAAGCGGTTTTTAAAGCGCTTTCGTCCATGCCGTCAAGCTCGTTTCCCGTTATAACGCCGTTTGAGTCTATACCGACAAGTTTTGCTATGGTCCTGGCGGTGACGGGACTGTCACCCGTTATCATTATGGGACGTATACCCGCTGTTTTGCATTGTTTTACCGCCTTGGCGGCTTCGGGGCGCGGCTCGTCCATAAGGGCAGTCAGCCCCAAAAGCTCCATGTCCTTATCGGGGCCTTTTTCTGTGGGGGATGAAAGGATCTTAAAGGCGCAGGCCAATACGCGCAAGCCTTTTTTTTCATATTCTTCGCACTTGTCGGAAAAAGTTTTTCTTTCTTTTGCGTCAAGCCTTTTGCCGTCAAGCAGACAGCAGCGGGCAAGAATTTTATCGGGTGCGCCTTTTGTGACGGCTATGTAGTTATTATGCGAAGCAAAAATTTTAGTCATCATCTTCCTCTCGGAGGAAAATGGCAGTTCGTTCACGCAGGGCATATCAAGGCTTTCATGCGTACCTGCCGCATCGGCAAGGGCTATCTCGGTCGGGTCACCGCAAAGTCTGCCGTCCACAAGCCGCAGGTCGGTGCATAAAGCCGCATATTTTACAAGCTTTTCCTTATCGTGTGAGAAAACGCTGTGTACGCGCATTTTATTAAGGGTCAGTGTGCCTGTTTTATCGGTGCAGACCACATCCGCGCTGCCAAGGGTCTCAACGGCGGAAAGACGGCGCACGACAGCGTTTTGCTTTGCCATTTTACGCACGCCGATAGCAAGCATTACCGTTACCGCTGCGGGCAGACCTTCGGGAATAGCCGCAACTGCAAGCGAAACGGCGGTCATAAGCATATCGAGGGCGGGGCGGTTTTGGAATATGCCGAGCATAAAGATCAAAAAGCATATTGCCAATGCGCCTGCGCCGAGGATTTTGCCCGTGTGTGCAAGGCGGAGCTGAAGCGGGGTCAGATTCTCTTCTTCGGTGTTGAGCATATTGGCTATTTTGCCTGTTTCCGTGGCCATGCCCGTGGCTGTGACGACGGCAATGGCAGAGCCTGTCAGCGCATTTGTGCCCGAATAAAGCATATTGGTACGCTCCGCGAGGGGCGTGTTTTCGCTTAAAACGGCGGGGACTTTTTCTATCGGAAGGGATTCGCCCGTGAGTGCGGCTTCGTTCACGCTCAGACCCATGCTGTCCAGAATACGGCAGTCGGCAGGGATGATGTCACCGCCCGAAATGCTGATGATGTCGCCTTTTACAAGCTCGCGCGCAGGGATTTGGGTAAGTGAGCCGCCGCGCAGGACGCGCGCAGTGTGCGGACGGCTTTTTTTCAGGGCTTCAAGTGCGTTTTCCGCCTTACATTCCTGTATCACGCCGACTGCCGCGTTAAACAGGACAATGGCGATTATGATAACAGGCTCGGAAAAGTCGTTTTCGCCGCTGTATATCGCGGTTATCAGGCTGACAAGTGAGGCCGCGATAAGGATAAGCACCATGCGGTCGCTTAACTGCATAAGGAATTTTTTCGGCAGGCTTGTCCGCTTTTTCAGTGATATTTCATTTGCCTGTGAATGCGAAAGTCTGTCCGCCGCTTCGACGGATGAAAGCCCGTGTTCCGGGTTTGTGTCAAGGGTATGAAGTACTTTTGCCATGCCAAAACTGTGCCAATTCATAGTTTCTACCTCGTTTCTTTGGTTTTTTGTATATATTATGCCAAAGGAGGGGCAAGTATGACGGGTAAATAATAATTTAGCGGCAAACGTATGCGGGGGCTCTGCCCCCTGCACCCCCGCCCCCTACGCGGGGCAATGACCGTGCCACTTTTTAGAAAAGTGGGTCCAAACATATTACGCGAACAAAGGTCAACTAAATTTGAAGTTATACTCCGCGGCTATGTTTAAG
>JAEEGL010886146.1_pt1 | contig 19472 bp, 14 predicted proteins | sample 9134231 | NCBI WGS metagenome assembly JAEEGL01 (sample SAMN16246548, study PRJNA631951) | gut metagenome | biome: gut microbiome; feature: rumen; material: fiber-attached | host: Bos | place: Iran: Karaj | collected 2018-10
TAAAAGCCGGAGATCCGATAGCAGAAGTTGATCTTGAGTATTTGAAATCACAGAATTTAAAAACTGTTTCACCGGTTGTTATATGTGACGGTTCGGATATAACTTTGGATAATCTTGAATATCCCGTTTACGGGGACGTAAAGCCGGGCGATATCATTTTGACCGGGACGGTAAATCTGCCGGAAAATAATGGCAATGAGAATAAAGCAGACAATGCGGATAAAGCAGATAGTGTGGATAAAGCAGATAATGCAGATAAAGCAGATGATTCAAATAATGCTGACAGTACGGATAAAGAAGGGTTAGACAAAACAGGTAAAACTGCCGGCAAAAATAAGAAGAAAAAGAAATCCGGAATTAATTTTGATTTTTTACAGAAACTCGGAAAAACGCTGATGGCCGTAATTGCCGTCATGCCGGCGGCCGGTCTTATGATCAGTATCGGAAGCATCATTACCTCAACCTGTTCGAACGTTCCGGTTGCATTTACCATCGGATCGATTATTTCCGCCATTGGCTGGGCTATTATCAATAATTTAAGTATTCTTTTTGCGGCGGCAATCGGCGGAACATGGGCGAGAGACCGTGCAGGAGGTTCTTTTGCTGCCATTATTTCCTATTGTGTGATTAATATTATTACGGGAACGGTATACGGCGTTGATATTCAGATGCTTAATGATCCGACCGCTGTCGTCCATGATATTTTAGGACATGAAATGGTTGTGGCGAACTATTTTGTAAATGTCTTAAATAAGCCGGCGTTAAATATGGGTGTTTTTGTCGGAATCGTTGCCGGTTTCTTAGGCGCAATCGTATATAACCGGTTTTATAATTTTTCCGGATTGCCGGATGCTTTATCCTTCTTTAACGGCAAGAGATTTGTTCCTTTAGTAGTTATGTTTTATTCTGCCCTGGCAGGATTGTTATTAAGTCTGGTCTGGCCTGTTGTTCAGACGGGAATCAACCGGTTCGGAATCTGGATTGCGGATTCTTCCGATACATCTTCGATTCTGGCACCGTTTATCTATGGAACACTGGAACGATTGTTACTGCCATTTGGTCTTCATCACATGCTGACCATTCCGATGAACTATACTTCATTCGGCGGGACTTATACAATTCTGACGGGACCGAACGCCGGAACGCAGGTTTACGGGCAGGATCCGCTGTGGCTTGCATGGGTTACGGATTTAATCAATTTAAAGAAAGCGGGCAATATGCAGGCATACAATGAGTTGCTTACCACGGTAACACCGGCCCGTTTTAAAGTCGGTCAGATGATCGGTGCGACAGGATTATTAAACGGAATACTGCTGGCAATGTATTTACGAATCGAAAAGGAAAAGAGGAGAAAATATAATTCCATGTTTATCTCGACCGCCCTGTCGATTTTTCTGACCGGTGTCACAGAGCCGGGAGAGTTCATGTTTATGTTCTGCGCCTTCCCTTTGTATATTGTGTATGCGGTTATTCAGGGACTTGCATTTGCACTCTCCGGTGTGATCCATTTAAGGCTTCATTCCTTCGGAAATCTTGAACTGCTGACAAGGATTCCTTTGGCGATAGAAGCCGGGCTGACAGGTGATGTTATTAATTTTGTTATCGCCGTGATTGTATTCTTCGGAATCGGTTACGGGGTTGCGTATTTTATGATCGGTGTATTCAAATTTGCAACGCCCGGCCGTTTCGGAAATGAAATCACGGAGGATACGGACAGTTCGGAAGAGGACAGAAGTACGAAAAAATCTCCCGGGAAAGACAAAGCGGAACGGATTATTGCACTTTTAGGCGGCCGTAAGAATATCGATTTCGTGGATGCCTGTATGACAAGACTTCGCGTGACGGTTAAAGATACGTCAAAAGTGGCGGATCTGGATGCGTGGAAGAAAGAGGGGGCTCTGGGATTAGTAATGATTGATAACGGGGTTCAGGCTATTTATGGTCCGAAAGCAGACAATATAAAGTCGGATATTAATGATATTCTGTGATACAGGATATGGTACAATAGAATGAGTGAGAAATATTTTCAAAACGCATTGGCGGATTTTACCGTGGATTTCGCCGCAGGCGGAGCCGTTCGCGTGATGGCGGACAAAGGATATACGGTTTGTGAAATTAAAGAAAAACTGGATTATCCGCTTTCAAAAACAAAAATAGCGGAACTTGTCTGGAAACACTATCTTGAAACCGGTGTGATACGGTTAACACCTCCGGAAGAAGAGTCTGCCCCTAAGCGCGTTCACTATGAAAAAGTGCAGGACCGGTTTGGAAAAACCAGTTTCCGGCAGGTTGTTTCGAAGGAGGAGAGCGGTTGCGGTAATGCCGGCAACAGCAATGGCAGTGATAATAACGGAAATTGCAAGCCCGAATATGTAGCCTGCGATTTCGGCAAACGACTATATCAGAACCGGAAAGCTTTCGAGAAATCACTGGAGGTTCTTAGTGAGAAAGACCGGGAGTATATTCTGGATCTGCCATGGCCGCTACAAACCGTGTGGCATATAAAAGACGAGAGAATGGAGCGAATTGCAAGGTGCCTGTCACTTTTGGACCAAAAGTGACAGGCACCCGGAGAAGTCGATTCATGACCGAATCATTCACAGGACAGAAGATATATAATATGTTAAAGGGGGATGACAGTATGAGTTTTAAAATTCACGACGACGGAATCGCACTGGATGCGGTAATTGACATGCCTGAAAATACAAACGGCAAAGTCCCTCTTTGTATTATCATTCACGGGTTTACCGGAAATAAAGAAGAGCGGCATCTGCTTGCGGTTTCGAAAATGATGAATGAAATCGGAATGGCAACGCTTCGCGTGGACATGTACGGACACGGAAAAAGCGACGGAGAATTCCGCAATCATACACTTTTTAAATGGCTTAATAATGCACTTACGGTGATTGATTATGCAAGGGCTTTACCGGATTTTTCAAGGATTTATCTGTGCGGTCATTCGCAGGGCGGCCTTATAACGATTATGGCCGGAGCCATGAAACAGGATATTATAAGCGGTCTTATCCCGATGTCTCCGGCGGTTATGATTCCCGAGGAAGCGAGAGAGGGAAACATTCTCGGCACACAGATTGACTTATCCGATCTTTCCAAGGATTACACATCCGAAGACGGATGGACGCTAAACGGAAATTATGTATGTGTGGCACAGATGCTGTATCCGGAGGAATCCATCAAAAAGTTTAAAGGACCGGTTATTGTCACACAGGGCGACGCGGATTATTCGGTGCCGTTTGAGAAGGTGGAAAAAGCAGTTAAAGGATACGATAACTGTAGCTTTGTCCGCATTGAGGGAGATTCTCACTGCTACGATAATCATCTCGATGTCGTGGTGGAGGAACTGAAGAAATATATGCTTAAAGAGGGCTGGAATCGATAAGCACGAAAGGATAAAATAATATGAGACTGAATGAAAATACGACCATCGGAGAACTATTGGATGTGATGCCTGAGATGAAGGATATTCTGGCATCACTCGGAATGCACTGCAGCACCTGCGCGATGGGACGAATGGAAACCATCGGTCAGGCGGCGGAAGTGCACGGCATGGATGTAGACGATTTATTGGAGGATCTGCGCGGATTCATGGAGGGGTAACCATTCATCCGGCAGTATGGGAAAACAGACTAGTAAAATCAGACAGGAGGGGGTTATATGATATTTGGACGAGGAAAAGGGAAGTTAGTGATTCCCGGAAAAAACCAGTGCGGAAACTGTCATGCGTTTCTTGAGGAGGATGATGAGTACTGCCGCAAATGCGGTACGAAGAGAGGCGAAGGAGATTTTCTCCCTTATGAGAATTATGAAACCTGTGTTTACGGGCCGCCTCCCGAAGAGAGAGATCACATCTGCGAAAACTGTGGTTTTTCATGGACAAACTGTGTTATGCTTGATAAAGAACGGTACTGTCCGAAATGCGGAAAACCCGTAAAGGTAGTCAAGAAAGGAAGAGAACGCATGAAGAGAAAAATCATTCAAAACGATGTTGTGGCGCTCGGAGAACTGCTGATTGATTTTACGGAAAACGGAACAAGTGCCCAGGGAAATCCCTTAATGGAAGCCAATCCCGGAGGTGCTCCGTGCAACGTTCTTGCGATGCTTACAAAACTCGGACACAGAACTACATTTGTAGGTAAAGTCGGAGAAGATGTTTTCGGTTACCAGTTAAAGGATGTTTTGGAAGAGGTCGGAATCGGAACAAAAGGTCTTAAACTGGATCCGGAAGTACATACCACGTTAGCTATTGTACATAAGCTTCCGAACGGGGACAGGGATTTTTCCTTCTATCGGAATCCCGGCGCCGATATGATGCTTTCGGAAGATGATGTGGATGAAGAGCTGATTAAGAGCGCAAAGATTTTTCACTTCGGTTCTCTTTCCATGACTTCGGAACCGGTGAAATCCGCCACGATGAAAGCACTCGGAATCGCAAAAGACGAGGGGATTATCATTTCCTTCGATCCGAATTTAAGGGAGCCGCTGTGGCCTTCTTTGGAAGATGCCAAAAGAGAAATCGCATTCGGCATGAGCATGTGTGATATCTTAAAAATCTCCGACAATGAAATTACCTGGTTTACGGGGATTGATGATTATGACGAAGCGGTTGTGAAACTCTTCGAGGATTATCCGGATATCCGGATGATTCTGCTGTCAAAAGGACCGGAAGGAAGCTGCTGTTATCAGAAAGAACGTCATGTAACCGTGAAACCGTTCCTGCAGGAAAATACCATTGAAACAACCGGAGCGGGAGATACCTTCTGTGCGGGAGTTCTGCATTATGTTTTGGAACACGGACTGAAGGATTATGACGAGAGTGAAATGACGGATATGCTTACCTTTGCCAATGCTGCGGCATCGATCATTACCACAAAAAGAGGCGCGCTCAGGGTAATGCCGGAAGCGGAAGAGGTGGAAGCTCTCGTAGCGACAAGGCAGACGGATTGAACGGGTTTGATAAAAGTAAATAATAATTAGACCGGAAAAAGTGCTTGCGTAATGCGGGCACTTTTTTTATAATGGATATTGTAAACGATTACATTATATTTTCAAAAGCAAATAAGCAACACACAGACAGGAATCAATGTGCAAAGTACAAGAGGTGATTGCGATGGAAAATAAAAAATGGGACAAAACATTTCGGGAAAGAATAGCACTTTATTACGATGAACTGAAATGGCTTTACATGGAACTTTATCATAACGATACGCAGGCTTTTGAGTATTTTACGGAAATGCTGTATACGTATTACCGCAAAAGAAACAAGACATTAAAAGCATGGGATGAGGCCAGGGATGTGGTAAAAGACTGGTTTGCCGGAAATGAAATGCTCGGCATGCTCATGTATACGAACTGCTTCGCGGGAAATTTAAAAGGTGTGAAAGAGCACCTTGACTATATTGAAGAATGCGGCGTGAATTACATTCATTTAATGCCGCTTCTTGAAAGCCCGGAAGGGAGAAGCGACGGGGGATATGCGGTTTCGGATTTCCGGAAGGTTCAGCCGCAACTGGGTTCCATGAAGGACCTTGCCAGCCTCTCCGATGACTGTCATCAAAGGGGAATCAGTGTCTGTCTCGATTTCGTTATGAATCATACAAGCGAGGATCACGAGTGGGCAAAACGTGCCCGTGCGGGAGAAAAGGAGTTTCAGGACCGGTATTTCTTTTTTGACAACTGGGATATCCCGAATCAGTATGAACTGACGGTCCCGCAGGTATTTCCGCAGACAGCGCCGGGAAATTTTACTTACTGTGAAGAGGCCGGAAAAATCGTTATGACCTCGTTTTACCCCTACCAGTGGGATTTGAATTACCGCAACCCGGTGGTGTTTAACGATATGACGGCAAACATGCTGTATCTTTGCAATCAGGGTGTGGATATCATCAGACTCGATGCGGTTCCATATATCTGGAAAACACTCGGCACGAACTGCCGCAATTTACCGGAAGTACACAGTCTTGTGCGTATCATGAGAATTGCCGCAGAGATTGTCTGTCCGGGAACACTGCTTCTCGGAGAAGTGGTTATGGAGCCTTCGAAAGTCGTTCCGTATTTCGGCAGTGTGGAGCGCCCGGAGTGCCATATGCTATATAACGTTACGACAATGGCAAGCACATGGCATACGGTTGCGACCAGAGATGTACGTCTTTTACGGCATCAGCTTGAAACGGTTTTTGCGCTTCCGAAGCAGTATGTTTTCTTAAACTATTTAAGGTGTCACGACGATATCGGCTGGGGCCTGGATTACCCGTATTTACAGCAGTTCGGAATGGAAGAAGTTCCGCATAAGAAGTATTTAAACGATTATTTAAAAGGCGCTTTTCCGGGAAGTGATTCGAGAGGAGAACTCTATAACGACGATCCGAGACTCGGGGATGCCAGACTTTGCGGAACGACCGCATCGTTATGCGGAATCGAAGCGGCAGAATATGAGAAAGATGCGGAAAAACTGCAAAAATATATCGGCCTTGATTTGATGCTCCATGCATTTTTGCTGACACAGAGCGGAATTCCGGTACTCTACAGCGGGGATGAAATCGGACAGTTAAACGATTACACCTATCATGACGATAAGCACAAATGTGAGGACAGCCGTTATCTTCACAGAGGCGATTTGGACTGGAAGAGCGTTGCAAAGCGGAAGAAAAGAGGAAGCCGGGAGAAGGCGATTTTTGACGGAATCCGTAAATTATCGAAGCTTCGCAGTACCCACCGCGTATTCGAAAATGCGGCGGATACGTGGATTGTCGAAACCTGGAATGATCATGTTCTCGGAATCGGACGGTATTATAAGGGCGAGAAAATGATTGCGCTATTTAACTTCGGAGACAGTGAAGAAACCGCATGGATTGACGAACATGAGAAATATAACGACATGCTGACGAAGAAGCCTGCAGAGGCAAAGAATGTATGCCTTCCGGCTTATGGATTTAAGTGGCTGGTTACGAAAATTAAGTAATACGCAGGAAAGGAGAATATCCGGGTATCAAAACCCGGATAGGAATGGGAAATGACGATTAAAGAAATTGCACAATTAGCGGGAGTTTCAACGGCTGCCGTGAGCAGATACTTTAACGGCGGTTCGCTCAGTGACGATAAAAGGAAAAAGATTGCAAAAGTGGTGGAGAAGTATTCCTATGTTCCGAATTCCCTGGCACAGACAATGAGAACCGGAAAAAGCGGACAAATCGGTGTCATTGTTCCGCATATTCATTCGGACGCCGTATCGCAGATTATGGCGGGAATTGCCATCGCACTTCATGAAAATGAGTATTCTTTCATTCTTTGCTGCACGGATGAAGCGAGGGAAAAAGAAGTGGAATTCATCGAAGCGATGCAGCGCGGCGGAATGGACGGAATCCTGTTAATGGGTACCGTGATGACGCCGTATTTAAGGAATGCCATTGAAAAATGTAAAATCCCGATTGTGGTTACCGGGCAGAGTTTCAGCGGTGTTTCGTGCGTGTATCATGATGATGTACATTCCATGAAAGATATCACTCGTCTTATGTTAAAGAAAAGGGACAGGGTTGTTTATATCGGTGTAAATGAAGAAGACAAAGCTGCCGGAAGAGCCAGAAAAAAAGGAGTCGAAAAAGCTTTTGAAGAAGCGGGGCTCGGTTCCGAAAGTTTAATCAGCGAAGTTTCCGATTTTACGATTGAAGGAGGCTACCTGGCCGCAAAGAAACTTTTGGGAAAATGCCCGGATTTAAACGGAATCGTCTGTGCTACCGACCGGATTGCTCACGGTGCGATTCTGGCGTTAAAAGAAAGCGGACGAAAGGTCCCGAAAGATGTGAGCGTGACGGGTGTCGGAAACTGCTGGGCGGATATCGTATCCGAGCCGCAGTTAACCACCGTAAAACTGTATTTTGAACAATGCGGTACAACGGCTGTGAATCTGCTCATGAGAATGATTCGCGCCGACGGAGAAAAGGAACCGATCAGTGACATCAAACTCGGGTATCAGATTATAGAGAGGGGGTCGATATAAAAGATGAAACTGTTATTCATAGATATAGACGGAACCTTAACGGTACCGGGTGAAAACATTCCGCCAAAGAGTGCTTTGGAGGCCATAAAGAAAACGCAGGAGAAGGGAAACAAAGTTTTTCTCTGCACCGGACGAAATCCGGATATGTTAAAGCCTCTTTTGGTGTACGGATTTGACGGAATTGTAGGAAGCGGCGGAGCTTATGTAACGGTGGGCGATAAAACCATCATCGATGCTCCGATGCCGGACGAAGACCGAGACAGAGCGCTTGAATGTCTTCATAAGAACGGCGTTTACTGTACCATCGAGGCAAAAACCGGATCATGGTGCGATGAGGGAATCGGTGAATTCATGGTAAGACAAAGCGGCGGAAATTCCGAACTGCAGCGCTGGCGAAAGGCGATTGAGGAAAGTCTCGGAATTAAATCCATCAAAGAATATAAGAATGAGCCGATTTATAAGATGGTTTTCATTTGTGAGAATATTTCACAGATTGACGAGACAAAGAAACTTTTGGAAGGCAAGTACCGTTTTATCGTTCAGGAAGCGGGAGAGTGCCTGATTAACGGGGAACTCGTAAGTGTGGAATTTGACAAAGGAAAAGGTGTAAAAGCGGTTGCGGAATACTTAAATGTACCGATTGAAGACACCTACGGATTCGGCGACAGCATGAACGATCTGGAAATGATTGAGACGGTAGGAACCAGCGTATGCATGGAAAACGGCGCAGAGGCGCTTAAGAAGGTTTCGGATGTGGTCTGTCCCGCGGTTACCGAAGACGGACTTGCAAAAGCATTTGACCAATTGGGACTTTTATAGTAGAATGAAAATGTATTGAAAACGATTACAAACCGGAAATTATAAAAAAGGAGGAACGCGTATGGCATTGGATTACAGAAAGTGCGCCGAGGAAATCGTTGCCAACATAGGTGGCAGAGAGAATGTCGCTCAGGCTGCACATTGCGCAACCAGACTCAGACTTGTTATTAAGGATAACGGGAAGATTAACAAGGCTGCCCTGGAAAATGTAGATGGTGTAAAGGGTATGTTCGAAAACAACGGACAGCTCCAGCTCATCATCGGTACAGGTACCGTTAACAAAGTATATGACGAATTCCTTGCAGTAACGGGAATGAGCGCAGCAACAAAAGACGATGTAAAGAATGCCGCAGCGGCCCAGCAGCCGATCTGGAAGAGAATTTTAAAATCCATCGGCGATGTATTCGTTCCTATTCTTCCCGCAATCGTTGCGTCCGGTCTTTTAATGGGTGTTGTGGAAGCGTTAGGAAAAGCGATTCCTACGTTCGGGGATACAGCGTGGTATGCGTTTCTTGATATGGTTTCCAATACCGCATTCGCATTTCTTCCCGTAATTGTGGCAATTTCCGCGGCGAGGGTTTTTGGCGGAAATGTTTATCTGGCAGCCGTTATCGGTCTGATGATGGTTCACACCTCATTACTCAACGGCTGGAATGTAGGTAACGTGCAGGCCATCAATGATTTCTTCGGTGTTACGGACGGAGTGATTCCGACCTGGAATCTGTTCGGAAATATTCATATCGGATCCTATGTTCTAGGCTCGATATCGAGGCACGGCTATCAGGGCCATGTCATTCCGGTCATGTTGTCCATATGGCTGATGTGTAAGATTGAAAAATGGCTTCACAAAGTCGTACCGGAAATGATTGACCTTTTTGTCGTTCCGATTACCACCGTATTCTTAACCGCGCTGGCAACGTTTATCGTAATCGGACCTATTTTTGCAACACTTGAAACTTACGTATTAAAGGGAGCACAGTGGCTCGTTCAGTTCCCGCCGGGAGCTCTGATTATGGGTGCGGTATATCCGATTACCGTCGTCATGGGTCTACACCATATGTACAATGTTATTGAGGCAGGAATGCTATCCTCGGTAGGCTTAAACACCTGGATGCCCATCGCATCCGCTGCGAACTTCGCACAGTTCGGTGCCTGCCTTGCCGTTGGTCTTAAGTGCAGAAATGCAAAGCTTAAAACCGTTGCCATTCCTTCCTCCATGTCCGCAGCGTTAGGTATTACCGAGCCGGCTATCTTCGGTGTTAACTTCCGTTTCATGAAGCCGTTTATCTGCGGTATGATCGGTGGAGCATTCGGAGCACTGTTCGGAGCGATTACAAAAATCGGCGCAACGGCATACGGCGTTACCGGAATTCCGGGATACTTAACCATCAATAATTACGGACTTTATACCATCCTTCTTTTAATCTCCGGCGGTATTGCATTTGCACTGACCCTGATTATCTGGAAGGAAGAAGTTCCGGAAGAAGTACCTGCACCGATGCCGAAGGAAGAGACTTCTTCCATTCAGTCGAACGGTGCGGATGTTACCGCGAAAAAGGTTATCGTCAGCTCCGGCGGCGAAATCGCAAAATGCACACCCGGTACGGTTATTTCCTATACCGAAATTAACGATCCGTCCTTTGCATCGGGTGCCATGGGAGTCGGAGTCGGCATTGAACCCGAAGAAGGTGTTGTATATGCTCCGATGGACGGCGAAATCGTTTCGGTTGCGGATTCGAAACATGCCATCGGAATCTGTGATGACAATGATCAGGAACTGTTAATCCATGTCGGTATCGATACCGTGGAAATGAAGGGAGACGGATTCACACCGTTTGTTGCGGAAGGCGACAAGGTTACGAAGGGCCAGAAGATTCTTGAATTCGACCTTGCAAAAATCGCAGCCGCCGGTCATCCGAATACGGTAGTCGTACTTTTAACCAACAGCGATGATTTTGAGGATATCCAACTTGGAGAGCAGTAAAGTGAACGGTCAGTAATGACGAGAAGATATCATGAAGAAAATCAAATGAGAAAATAATACAGGAAAAGAAAACAGCACAATAAAATAACACAAAACAAAGGAGAGAAAAAACATGAAAGAGTTCAAGTATGTAATTACCGATGAAGTTGGAATCCATGCACGTCCCGCAGGTCTTCTGGTTCAGGAAGCAAAGAAGTATACCAGCACCATCATGTTTGTTAAAGGCGAGAAGAGTGCGAAAGCAACATCCCTTATGAAACTCATGGGCATGGGAATCGTTAAGGGTGACGAAGTTACGATTCAGGTGGAAGGCGATGATGAAGAGGCTGCTGCAGCTGCAATCGAAGCTTTCATGAAAGCAAATTTCTAATAATATGTCCTTCTTATGTCGGAGCGGTCTTTGAGGCTGCTCCGACATGTGTTTCATTAATTTGCAATGTGAAATCAGCTTTTCAGGAGGGGTACAGGGTATGGTAATTTATGAAGGCAAGGCGGTTTTTGAAGGAATCGCCATCGGAAAAATATATGTATATACCAAACAGGAACAGGCTGTAAAACGCTATAAAATAGACGATGTCGAAGAAGAAAAGAAGCGTTACGGTCAGGCAAAAGAAAAGACCATAGAGCAGTTAAAAGCTCTTTATGACAAAGCGGTAAAGGAAGTCGGAGAGCACGGCGCAGAGATTTTTATGGCGCATCAGCTGATGGTGGATGATGACGATTTTGTGGAATCCGTGGAAAGCATCATCGAAACCGAAGGCGTGAATGCGGAATATGCGGTTGCGACGACCGGCGATAATTTCTTTAAGATGTTCTCTGAAATGGAAGAGGAATATTTCCGCGGCAGAGCGGCGGATATCAAAGATATTACCGAGAGAATTTTAAACGCACTTTCCGGTGCGGGACAGGGCGGCATTGTATCGGATGAACCGGTGATTGTGGTGGCCGATGATTTAGCTCCTTCCGAAACGGTTCAGATGGACAAGGATAAAATTCTTTCGTTTGTAACGGTTCACGGTTCGGCGAATTCACATACGTCGATTCTTGCAAAAACCATGAGCATTCCGGCATTAATCGGCTGTCCGGTTCCGTTATCGGATGAGGTAAACGGGCTGATGGCGGTTGTGGACGGCTATGAAGGAAAGCTGTATGTCGATCCCGATACGGAAGTTCTGGCAAAGAAGAAAGAACTGCTCTTAAAGGAAGAAGAAAAGAAGAACCTTTTAGAGAGATTAAAAGGCAAAGAAAATATTACCTTAGACGGACAGAAAATCAATCTGTATGCAAACATCGGAAACACCAAGGATTTGGGATTAGTGCTTCAAAACGATGCCGGCGGAATCGGACTTTTCCGTTCGGAATTCATTTATCTCGGATCCGATCATTATCCGACCGAGGAAGAGCAGTTTGTCATTTACAGACAGGTTGCACAGACACTTGCGGGTAAGAAAGTAATTATCCGGACCCTTGATATCGGAGCGGACAAGCAGGCGGATTATTTTGAACTTCCGAAGGAAGAGAATCCCGCGATGGGACTTCGTGCCATCCGTATCTGTTTAACCAGACCGGAAGTATTCAAGACACAGCTTCGCGCCATTTTAAGGGCCAGTGCATTCGGTAATATATCCATCATGTTCCCGATGATTATTTCCGTCGAAGAAGTAAAGAAGATTAAGGTCATTGTGGAAGAAGTCAAGAAAGAACTTGATGATGTCGGAGCGGAATACGACAAAAATATCGAGCTCGGCATTATGATTGAAACGCCGGCTGCCGTTATGGTAGCGGACGAACTGGCGGAAGAGGTTGATTTCTTCAGTGTCGGAACCAATGATCTGACACAGTATACGCTGGCCATTGACCGTCAGAACCAGAGTCTTGATGAGTTTTATGATTCGCATCATCCGGCCATTATGCGGATGCTTCAGATGATTGCGGATGCGGCACACCGCCACGGTGCATGGGCCGGAATCTGCGGTGAACTCGGAGCGGACTTAAGTCTTACGAAGGAATTTCTGGCAATGGGATATGATGAACTTTCCGTATCGCCGGGCAGAATCCTTCCGATTCGGAAGACCGTTATCGAAACGAATGTTTCCGAGTATAAGAAAGAAACCGGAAGATAAAAGGGAGGTCAGTCATGCGTGAATGGACCAGGGAAGAGAGATACCGGGTATTAAAAGATCCGCATGAAATATGGGATTTGTATTTAAAAACAAAGGAGTCGAAGTACCGGCAGATTTTTCACAATCAGCCGGTTACCGGCCTCTTAAACGATCCGAACGGGTTTGTCCGCTTTGACAACAAGTGGCATCTTTTCTATCAGTGGTGTCCGTGGGGAGCGGTTCACGGACTGAAATACTGGTATCATATTGTTTCGAAAGACCTGATTTACTGGGATAATCTCGGCGTGTGCCTTTTGCCGGACGAAGCGTACGGCTATGATAATAAGGGCGCGTATTCCGGATCGGCTTATCCGATTGATGATAAAATGTATCTTTACTATACCGGAAATAACCGCGATGAGAATTATGTGCGGCATCCCTATACATGCCTTGCCAGACTGGGAAAGGACGGATGGCCGGAAAAATATCCGCTGCCGATTTTTGGCGAACATCCGGACTATACGGAACACCAGAGAGATCCGAAAATCATTGCCATGCCCGAACATGACTGTTATTATATTGTGCTCGGTGCGCAGACAAAGGAAAAGAAGGGCTGTATCTTAATTTACAAATCCGAAGACTTACTGCACGGATGGACTTTTGCGGGGCAGCTTAACGTGCCGGGATTTGAGGATTTCGGAACGATGTGGGAGTGCCCGTCCATTGAGCATATCGGAGGACATGATATTTTAATGTTCTGTCCGCAGAATTTAAAACTGCCGGGACGCGGCGAGAGTATGCATCATAACGGATACATTATGGGGCAGATGGACTGGGAGAGCCTGACATTTCATCCAAGCGGGGAATTCCATGTTCTGGATTTCGGTTTTGACTCGTATGCGGCGGCCTGTGCAAACAATATCGAGGAAAAAGACAAAGCGATTCTGATAGCCTGGATGGGACTTCCGGAAGCAACTTATCCGACGGATGAGGAGGACTGGTCCGGCTGCCTGACGCTACCGAGAGAACTGACGGTACGCGGAAGAAGGCTGATTCAGCGGCCGTTGCCGGAACTTAAAAAACTTCGTGATGAGCAGGTGGATATTATCAAATACGATGCCGGATGCATAGCACTTCCCGGTGCGGTTGAAATTGAAATCCTGCTTGGCGGAAAAGACTGCCGGTTAAGCCTTCTTGCGAATGAAGCGGGAGAGGGTGGAATGGTCATTTCCTACAACGATATGACGAAGGAAATTTGTGTGGACCGAAGCGGCATGAAGCGGCGGTTTAATGAAAATCAGGGAGAAGCAAGAACCCGCAAATTAGACGGGCTTTCGAGACTGAAGATTTATATTGACAGCAGTTCGGTTGAGATTTTTGTAAATGACGGAGACGCGGTATTTACATCACGCGTATTTCCGACGGAAGAAGAACGCTACATGAAACTTGAGGCTCCCGAGGCATTTGTAAGTCTCTGGACATTAAAACCGGCGGTGAAGGAACATTTCGTGATATAAAGATGGAGTGCGAAAATCGAGCGGGGAGAATATTCCCTGCTCGATTTGTTTTAGCGGAATATGTTTACTTGTAACGGATTTTCATAAAGAATTATTCGGATAATTGAACCACAATAATCATCGGATTGAATCCTTTGGACTTTATGAAATCGATATCCGCATGCATTAAAAGCTGACCTTCCGAAACCTGTTCCCCTTCTTTTACAAGGACCGAAAAACCTTCCCCTTTTAAATTCACGGTATCAATGCCGACATGGATTAAAACGGCTATGTCGTCACCCTGAATGGCAATGGCATGTCCCGTGGTGGCTACCGTTGCAATTTCACCGGAAATCGGAGCATAGATTTCGCCGTTTGCGGGGATGATTCCGAAGCATTCACCCATGGCACCGGAAGAGAATACGGGATCCGGAATTTCCGCCATGGGGATTCTTTTTCCGATGGCAGGAGAGAGGATTTCATTAATAGGGTTATGTATTCCGTCAGCAGAGGATGGGGTTGTATCATCGGTAATTTCAATATCCGAAACCGCACATTCCAGGGACGAAGAGTCCGGTTCGTTATATAATCTCTTCATTTCGTCCGCGACAAACTGCACGGTCGTGCCAATAATCACCTGTACGGAATTTTTGCCGGGACGAATCACGCCGGCAGCACCGGAAGAACGGATGACGGAATCATCAACTTTCGTGATGTCTTTTACTTCCAGCCTGAGACGCGTAATACAGTTGTCAATGGAGAGAATATTACCGGCGCCTCCGAGGCCGCGAAGTATGGTCCTTGCCATAGCCGTATATGAATCCTCTTTTTTATTCGAGGAGACAGGGGAAACCGTTTGATTTTCGCCGACATTTTCTACATAATCTTCACGTCCTGGAGTTTTTAAATTTAACTTCGTAATCATAATCCGGAAGACAAGATAGAAGAGGACAAAGGCCAGTAATCCGAGCGGAATAATCAGCCATGTTTTTGCAGATGCTGGCATGGAGGATGAGAAAAACAAATCGGTCACACCGCCCGAAAAACAGAAACCGGCACGAAAACCGCTGATAACGGTAATATAAGTCACGATTCCGTATAACAGGGAATAAACCAGATAGAGAACCGGGGAAAGAAACATAAAGGAAAATTCAAACGGTTCCGTTACACCGCATACAAAAGAACAAAGTGCAGTGGAAAGCAGGATGGTGGCCGCGGCTTTTCGCCGGTCCGCTTTTGCACATCGAATCATGGCCAGAACCGCCGCCGGAACACCGAACATCATGCACGGGAAAAATCCGGACATATACATACCAAGCGACCAGGATACATCCGCGCTCGTTTCACCGGCCCAGAAATGGCTTAAATCACCGAGACCGATGGTATCAAACCAGAATACGTTATTCAGTGCATGATGGAGACCGAAAGGAATCAAAAGCCGGTTTAAGAAGGCATACAGACCGGCTCCGGCGGGGCCTAACTTTGCAATTGCCATTCCGAGAGCCGTTAATCCGGAAAAGAGAAGCGGCCAGAGAAAGAGCAGTATAAAAGAGGCTACTAACGAAACTAAGCCGGATATGATAACCGTGGATCGTTTGCCGCTGAAAAAGGCAAGCCACGCAGGAAGTTTTGTTTTGTGGAAACGGTTATAACAAAAGGCACCAATCAGACCGGAAAGAATGCCGATGAAAGGATTTTCGATTTTTTCGAAAGCCATCAGACGTGTGCTGTTTTCGGCAAGATTCGGAAGCAGAACCTTCACGGTTTCCGGATTCAAAAGAACGATGAGTATTAACCAGGAAACCAGCGCGGAAATTGCCGCAGCCCCGTCATTGTTTTCCGCCATTCCGATGCCGACACCGATTGCAAATAGAATCGCGATATGATTAATCAGCGCACCGCCCGCACATACCAAAAAGTAGCCGGTGCACGCCACAAAACCGCTTATTTCTCCGCCCTGCATTGCGTTCGGACAGATTAAATATCCAACCCCCATTAAAAGACCGCAGATCGGAAGACAGGCTACAGGAAGCATCATTGCTTTACCGAGTTGTTGTAAGAATTTCATAGGGCCTCCTTTATTTAGTGAAACACAAAATCAGGATTATGAATGTCGCTTAGAACAACGGGATATATTAACTCTATAGTATAAAAATAACATGTTTTCAGGTGTGTTTTCAATGGAATTATGTGGCGATTTTTGGCCCGACTTAACGATAGAATGAATTGTTGTATTATGTTATAATATATCGGGTGCCAGGCACTTTTGGCACAAAAGTGACAGGCACCCAAGGGGAAAATGACAATCGGGTGCCAGGCACTTTTGGCGCAAAAGTGACAGGCACCCAAGAGGCAAAAGTGACAGGCACCTAAGAGGCAAAAGTGACAGGCACCTAAAGGTACCCAAACAGAAGGATGAGGAAAATGAAAAAACACCAATTTACAAAACTTGCTATTATAGCCATGCTGGCGACGGTTCTTAGCGTAAGCAGCGCCTGCACGCAGACATCCACTCCGACATCGGAGAAGGACAGTAACGGAACCGTGACAAGTGAAAATTCGTCTGAACAGATTATTTCAGCCGATACCGTCGAATATGCAAATGCATATTTAAAAGCGGTGAACTCTCTTTATTACAACGGAATTGCCGACTATTTCACATTCGTTAATTTAGACGGAGATGATGTACCGGACATGGTTGCGGGAAAGGCTTATGACGGATTCGAAACGCCGGTATTTCTTTATTCGTTTTATAACGGAGAAGCAAAAAGAGTCATGGAATCCAGAGTCGGCATAGAGGGGCATACTTTTTCTTTCTCGGAAGGTCAGGGGCTCGTTTATGACACGCGTTCCTGGGACGGTGTAACGATGGAAGAGGTCTATGAATGGAAAGACGGAGAATTAAAGGATTATAAGACCTTTTCCGACATTGATAATGAGATGCTTGACGAGCAGGGTTTTTTTATTGATGAGAAAAACGTTACGGAAGACGAGTTCTGGAAGGAATTTAACGATTTTACAGCGGTACATAATCCGTATGTGGGAATCTGGGGAGATTATATAACTAAAGATTCCAGGGTAGAGCCTCATGATTCTAACGAAAGTATTTTTTATGAGGAGGGAAGCAGGGAGGACTGCATGACCTACTCCGAAACGGTGCAGTATTTAACCGGACTCGGCGCCACGCAAAAAAACGGAGAGTGGAAAGAAGCTTATGCAAACCTCATTACGCAGTTCTGGGATGCAAACCGGGAAAAGGAAAATGAATACTTAATGGTTGGGTTCCAGCTGCTTTATTTTGATGAAGATGATATTCCGGAACTGATGGCTGAAATTGACGGACATTTCAATCTGTATACGTATAAGGATTCGGGAATCGAGCTCTTAAATTCATATTCGCAGGATGAATACATGAATGTATTTTTCAGCGATGAAATGACAAAGAAGTTCGGCTATATTGTTTTTCTAAACAGCACACAAATTCTTTACCGAATGCTTGATAATCCCTTTATGGATGAGAAGGACCGGGAGATTTATACGGCTTATGGTTCGGTTATCGAAGAAAACCTTCCGGAAGTACAGTATCAGACGGGGGATATTAACGACGATGATATTCCGGATCTGATTTCCGTCTGGTATGGAGAGAATGAAACCAAAAAGGATTGTGCCCAGTTTGAGTTATTTAAGGTCCGTACAATAAAAGGCGGTGCGGCCGAAGAGGTCTTTCACGGAATCTGCTACGGCGGATATTTTGAAAAGAAGGATTATGTATCGGCTTTTCCCGGAGACAGTATTGAATTGATTGGCGGCTATATGCCGGTCTTCGAAAAAGGAAAAATCCTGGCAGAATACGGCGCGTATGAATACGAGGAAATAGACGGGAAACCGGATCCGTATGCGGAAGGCGGAATAAGATATTTTGTATATGATGATAAAAACGGCACGAAAAGCATTTCGAAAGCGGAATACGAGAGTATAGTTGCCTCCTTCGGACCGATAACGGAAAGGAATCTTTTATACGGGCCGGAAATGCTGATGCAGCTTGCCGGGTTTGATCCAAAGGCCGGTGAGGATTATTCCGGACTGATCCGGTTTTCGGAAGAGCAGGATTCGTCTGCCGGTGAAGAACCCGCGACAGAAGATGACATTCCGGAACGGATTTGCCTTTATATGGTGGAAGTTACCGCATCGGACGGATATGTGAATTTCCGTGAAGGTCCCGGCACGAATTATAATGTCATTACGAAGATTAACAATGGTGAAATGATGGAAGCCTATGATGAAAGCGCAGATCGGAAATGGGTTCAGGTCGAGTATAACGGACAGAGCGGCTGGGTAGCCATGTCACAGGTTGAGATACGATGAGTTGAGGATGGGTGCCAGGCACTTTTGGCACAAAAGTGCCTGGCACCCAAAGGGCAAAAGTGCCTGTCACCCGGATAGGAAAGGAGAACAAAGATGGTTAAGCATGTGATTTTATGGAACTTAAAGGATGAGTATTCCGAAGAGGAGAAGACTCAGATTAAAGCAGGTATTAAAGAAGGACTGGAAGGATTAAAAGGACAGATTCCGGGACTCATTGACATTAAAGTCAATACGAATCCATTGCCCAGTTCAAACTGCGATGTGATGCTGGATTCTTCGTTTGAGGATGAGGCATCCTTAAAGGGATATGCCGTTCATCCGGCACATGTTGCGGTGGCAAACGGTAAAGTCCGTCCGCATACGAAATCGAGAGTATGCATGGATTACGAAGCCTGACCTTATAAATGATTTGGGGAAGAAATGGAATAACCTTGTTTATTGACAAGTGAAAATGCAGTAAAATCAACGTCTTGGAGCAATTCAGGACGTTATTTTTTTTGATGGGATTGTTGAAGATTCACAAAAATTTGAACATTTTGTGATTTTTGAAATGATGATATTGAATTAAGAAATATCGGGTGTTAATATACATACAACACAGGTTTGCGGATGATATCCGTAACCTCTCAGGAAATCATTTCGCCGGGTTCCCGGCAACCGAAAATTTCTTTCGGTGAAATTCCTGCTTATACAAA
>JAEEGL011971112.1_pt1 | contig 19472 bp, 17 predicted proteins | sample 9134231 | NCBI WGS metagenome assembly JAEEGL01 (sample SAMN16246548, study PRJNA631951) | gut metagenome | biome: gut microbiome; feature: rumen; material: fiber-attached | host: Bos | place: Iran: Karaj | collected 2018-10
AATCAACGGCATCTCCCTTTGCCTGGCATCCAAAACAATAATATCGCTTATCGATCTTCATGCTGGGTGTCCTGTCATCGTGGAACGGACAGCAGGCCATTCCGTTTCGGTTTACCTTTAATCCGTAGTATTCTGCCACTTGCCGGGCGGTCAGATTCTCTCTCACAACATCAAATGGACTCATCATAACTCCTGCCCCCTTCTGATGCTCGGCTTGTTAGGTCTGGTTTCATTACGCTTTCTTGCCTCTTCCTTGTAGAATGCAAGTTTATCCGCAAGCGATACTCTTGCCCGGCCTTTGATCTCTTCAATGTTCTTTGCCTTAACCTCAGGATCATTGAGTGTTCTCTTAACGGATCCCAGGATCTTTTCTGCCGCCCTGGAGAACAGATCTCTTATCCCGGCGAAGATCCGCTGGGCAATGTTCTTGACCTTCGGCGTGTTATCTCCCCTCATGATTGATGCTTCATAATCATCAATGAGCTTCACATCCGCCTTCTGCGTTTCCTCTCTGACGGCATCTGTTACAACTCCGCAAGCCTTCTCATATGCATCCGTTGCGACCTCATCAATGAGCTGCTCTACATCCGTAATCTTCATCACAAGATCGTCTTTTTCGCTTCGGAGCTGAGCATTCTCTTCCGCGAGTTTTTCGTTTTCATCTTTGAGCTTCTGAACGATATAATCCGCTTTTTCCAGATAGCTCTTTCCTCCGTAGACCGGTTCCATATCGATTTCAAGTCCGTGGCGATGACAGATCTCCAAAAACATCTTTCTGCATTCGGCATCAAAAGTCATTTTTCGGTTGTTATATCTGCCCTTCGGTTTTGTCGGATCCGGTAGCTCAAAGCCAAGTTCTTCAAGTGCTTTATCCTGCTGAGGACAGATCTCTCCGTACTTGTTCAGAGCATCAAATACGTGTCGCTCATGGATATGCGGTGTGGTTTCATCCAGGTGCAAAGCCCAATCCAAAATGTGAACATGCGATCCGAACCTTTTTTCAAATTCTTCAAAGTATTCTGCAGAGATCTGAGCGAGGACAGCTGCCGGAACTGTTCCATCAATGTTACCAAGCTGCAGAACTGATTCTTCCGGGCAAGTGTTTTTGTTCTTCAAAACATCATCGATCGTTCGGTTTCTTTCCTTATGTCGAGCAGCCTCATTTCTCTCATTCTGTGCTAACACATGATCTCCATAGTTCTCAAAATAGAATGCTCTCTCAACCTCGGAAAAAGTATATTTTCTTGGCTCTTCCGATCCAGCAAAACAATATCCCTGGTAGCAATCCCAGTATACATTTTGCGCTACCCTTTCCTCATCAATGTGCTCTGAATTTTGCACATCGAAATTTCTGTCATTGTGCTTAACATTGTAGGTTCCTTTTTTCCCCGATCTTCCATTGTGCCTTGTTGCTTTCATGAACATTCCTCCTTTTTTTGAATTTTGGCAACAAAAAAAGGAATCGATCTGCTATCAATTCCTCTTCCGTGATCAGCTGCTATTGCTGAAAATATTCTGTTGTTTTTTGGGCGGAGCCGTGGGGTTTTCCTTGTGCGAAGCGTCAAGCAATACCCAGTACTGTATGTCGCAACGACATACAACTGGGCCAAGGCTGTCGCCCTGGACGGACTAAGGCGCTTCGCCCTTAACCAGACAAGGTTTCACCTTGACGGACACGGCATTTCATCCGTGACCCGACCGGACTTTGTCCTGGACCTACCAGGCTCTGCCTTGGATCCGGCGGAGTCTTACTCCTGCACCTTGCGTAAGGCTCTGCCTTTACAATCCGGCGGAGTCTTGCTCCTGCACCACGCGTAAGGCTCTGCCTTTACGATCCGCCAAAGGGTTGCACCCTCTGTACTCCGGCCCGATAAAACATAAAAGGATTATCCTCTCCACGGGAATAATCCTTTTATCTTTCATCAGTTTCGAACAAAATTTGTTTCTGTATTCATTTTCGCAATCTGGTTCTGCTTCCGGTTCAGCTGATGCTCCGACTGCTCCAGTTTCAGTTTTGCCTCCGTAACCTCCTTCCGCCTTTCGTTCAGTTTCTCAAATTTCTCTCCCATTGCTTCTTCCTCCTTTTTGAATTTTGGGTATAAAAAAACGCTCCGGTTTTTCCGAAACGCTTTCTCTCTGATATTAATAATATCGCTTTTCACTCACCGCGTAAATAGACAAACGGTAATCATTTGGTAAGCATCAGGTAATCACTTGGTAAGCACCTGTCCTTAATCTTGCTGATTATAATAATATCGCTTTTATCTGCTCACGTAAATGGACAAATGGTGGACATTTGATAGACATTTGGTGGACATCACAACTTTTCCAATCATAATATTACCACATATCCATTTAAGAGAAAAGGGAAACCAGGTGGTGTCTGTGTGGTGTTTAGGTGGTGTCCAAGTGCGCCCTTATTAAAATAAGGGATCATGCAAAACAGATCCCTCATCAACACCATCATAAATATAGCACAGCCGTCGGATGAATAAAATACTCAAACGGTACTATCTTCGTACTATTTCGGTACTATTTTGGTACTTTCCCAACTTTCAGTATATGACAGAGCTTAAAAAGTACATTTCCGGAATATCTTTGCAAATCCCGGCATATGAAGGACCTCAAACGTAGTAAAATCGTAGTTAGAATCGAGGGAGCTGACTACTCCCCTTTTTGAGGTCCGATTTTCAAAAAAGGTGCACGTGCTCTGAAAACCGCATCAACGTTGATTTTCTCACGTCCGAGAAATACCCAAAAAGGCAATTACTGAAATGGAGAAAAATTGATCGTAAACGCGCTTATGACAAGTCATTATCGATATTCCGTCAATCACCATCAGGAGGATTGTCACAAAGAAATCCCCCGATCGTATGACCGGGGGATCTCCATTTGCCCTGTATTCGATTTTCAGACTGCTTTGAAGGCAACTGGCTGATGGGGACCACCTTATCGTCACACTGGACTGCTTGTCGTTCCTCTGATTTATGATTCTAATGGTTGCAGCTCGGACAAGTGTTTGAGCTCCCAACATTCGGCGGTAGGGCGAAGCTCTGCGATCTTCGCTTCTATCTTCTGCAGCCAGCCATTGCGAAACAGCCTGCAGGTAAATTCGTCGGGCGCCAGAATGTCACCGGGATGACACAAAAGACCGATTGCGCGGCAGCCGCCAAGACAAAACTTACGATATTCACAGTTTCTACACTTCTCATTATGCTCAAGTACTGTGCCGGAACGGGTATTGATAAGCTCCATGTACTTTGATTCTGTCAGGCAATTCTTAAGGCCCAGCTCCTGGATCAGCGGATAATCCGCCTGAAACTCATCATCATTGGAAATCGGCATGCAGGTCAGAGCCCTCCCTTCTGCGGAAATGTACATGGAAGTGCGTGCGTGTGCACACATACATGTATTTTCAGGATTTTTCGATATATGAACGACGGGGATACTATATACATCCGGTTCCCGTCCATCCGCAGCAAAAAAGCCGCCCAGCAGCAGATGCATATTCGGCAGATCGTTGTAATAATCCTCAAGATAGTTTAAATAGATTTCAAATGTCTCGTCATCACTCAGACCATGCTTCCCCGCATAACCACCTTCGTGCCAGGCTCCTGTATCACTTACCGGATTAGTCTTAAGGCTGCGGCAGCCCACAGAAGCCAGGTAGTTTATACTGTCACGCAGAGTATGAGCATTCTCCTTCCATAAGCACATCTCAGCACCGGTTGGGAAACCATTGTCTCTGCATAGCTCAAATGCATGGCGTACTGCCTTTTCAGCACCGTTAATACCCCGGAGCCAGTCGTGATAGCCCACGCCGTCGAAACTCATATTAAACTCGGGATACAGACCTCGCTGCTTGAATCTCTCCAGAAGACCTTCGTTCACAAGCAAACCATTGGAATAGATCTGGCTGATGTATACGCCCCGCTCGCTCAGAGCATCTACGATTTCCCAGAAATCGGAACGCACCAAGGGCTCTCCGCCGGTGATCGAACACGATAACACCCCCGCATTGCCAAGCTCTTCTGTGATCTTCATCACATCGTCGTGGCTTAATTCTCCATATCTGCCATCTGCGGCGGACAGATAGCAATGCTTACATTTACAGTTGCATCTGCCGGTAACAGACCAATGGGCAGACTCCATAAAACGGTTTTCGTATCGATGATAGCGCTGGCGTTCTGACAGACCCTTACCTGCGGTACAGATCTCTATGTAGCCCTTTTCTTCCAGGTCTTTGATGCTGTCATGCACTTCTTGCGAGATCAGCGGAAGATCAAGATCCACAGAGCCGTCACAGAGAGTGAGAGCATCAAACATCGTCTTATCAACAAAATGTGCCTTATGCGTCTCACTGTCAACAATAGCATATGGTAGCAGTTTCCAGCCTCTTAAATTGTACTTTTCTTTTAATCTGTAATACACTTATTTTCCTCAACAAAAGAGAGTAAAAGCACGTCGCCCGGGTGAGCGGCGTGCTTTTTCATAGAAATCCCTATACAAAGGATGCCGTCAGGAGTTTCCCTCCTTAGAACAGCTAACATTCAGGTCTATTTAGGAAACGCTTACTCAGAAAAAAAGTATAATGTCCTCGTAAATCACCAAAAAGACCCGTTACTACAGTGGCCTATGAAACCGCTACCTCCCGCAACCTGATCAAGTTCATCATCAGATAACACCGCTCCATTTGTCTCCTTAAAATCCTCAGTAGTAAGGGTAAAGCCATACTCTTTTGCGATCTCAATTGCCTTCTCCGTGGCAGTATCTTTGTCGGTCAGGGCCTCAAGCTTTGTTTTCAGTTCCTCATTTTTGCTTGCTTCCTCAAGGAATTTCTTCAGATTCTCGTTCATGTGTTTTCCTCCTTTTTTACCATTTCTTTCATACGCCTACATTCTTCCCTAATGGGGCATTAAATGCGCCTACAATTTTCTTTAATGACTCAGGTCCTCCACCTGCAACTTCATCAAGATCCTTGTCGTCCAATACAATTCCGGCTTCCTCAGCTTCTTTCTTAACCTCTTCGATTATTGCCTTTGCCTCAGCCTCAGTCTGTACCCCCCTCAAGTTTTTCCTTGACTTTCTTAGTAAGTTCCATACTTCATACCTCCTGTCATTTGTTGTTGAGTTGTTTGCTCTATATAATGACGATGTTTATCCATCTGTCTTTATATACGTATCAAGGTACATAAATGCGACTTATATTTTCAATTTTTCCCCCGGCTGCCATATCAAGTTCTTCATCGCGGAGCTTTTCTGCGGAATCTTCGCCTTTATCGTTCTTTATATCAGAAAACAGCACCTTTCGAAGTCTTTCCTTATGGTCTGATCCCGCGGTAAAATCGGCCTTTTCAAAAATGCTCTCCATATCGACCCCTCATTGTTTTTTATCCCAGAGTTCTTCTTTTGTATCCTCAAGCTTTATTGCAAGTTCATATGGTAACCATGATGTATCTTTACCTGCGATCCCCGAAAAACGATCAAGTACACAGCAGATCCTTTCGGTCAGAGGCGCATCAACGACTGTATAGTTCTCAAGACGTCCGCCGGTATATATATTTCCGTCTATCCCAAGGAACATCTTTTCCATATCGGCGTTATACTTTCCAAACGCTGCCACGATCCCTACCGCATCAGCCACGAGCTCATCCCATATGGCATCCTTTTTATCGGGATACAGGTTTCTGCATATAAAATGCGTACACTCGTGGTATTTCCTGATCTTATGCGAAAGAATGATCCATTCCTCATCGGAAACGCCCATCATTTTCGCCGGTATTGCGCTATACGGACCTACAGAAAGCACTATCAGTGCATCCTTAAAGTTGCGCCTTTCCGATGTAAATCTCCTGAACTCTTCATCATATTCGGATCCCGAAAATCCCTCCATATGCTGCTCGATCTTCCGCCGGTTGATGACCCCGTTAATAATGGATGCGCCCTGCGTATCGGGGATATCCGTTTCCTCGCAGCGATTAGCCATGATACGAAGGAAAGTCACAAAATCCTCGCGTTTTGAAAGCGTTATGACCGTTACGACTCCTGCCGGTGTCTCTTCCGTAGTCATACTGTCTTCATCACTTGTGATAAAGTGGGAAAGATCTCTTGCTTCCGGCTCATTTCCTCTTTCAACGATATCAAGGTACTTTTCCTTCCCGCCGGGTCCGGGGGATACAAATAACTGCCTGTATGTATCGGCAAGAGTTTCTATAACCGCTCTGCCGTGAAATTCCTGTTCTTTTCCCATATATTTCCTGCTATACCCCTATATACGTATCATCCGGCAATATTGCGACATTTTTTTAAGAGTCGCTCCATCTTCTTTCCAACGGCCTTCTCGTTTGAAGATAAAACTTCCGCCATTTCCTTATACGACATCTCAAGTCCGAATCTCATAGACAGCAGGTTTCTCTCACTATCATTAAGCCTGCTTAAGATCACATATGCGCTCCGCGCATACCCGTCCGTGAGCTTTTCAAGCTCAGGATCGGCGGATCCGGGCTCAAAACCGGCTTCCATATAGTCTTCCAAAGATACGATCTTATCGGAATCAATCTTTCGGAAACGGTCATACAGTGTATTTGTCGCAATCGTGCACAGCCATGTATAAACGGATGAAACCTTCGGATCATACCGGTCGTATGCTTTCATAGCCTTAACAAATGTATCCTGTACTATATCCTCGGTATTCTCCATGTGGAGGAGCCTCACATATACGCTCTTGAACACCTTCTCATAGTACTCGTCATATACTTCCTCAAATGGTCTTTTCTCCGGCTTATCCATTCTTACGCTCCACCTGCTGGCGCGACACGAGTTCGGCAAAGAAACCGTTCGCTGCGATCAGCTCGTCATAGGTTCCGTCTTCCACGATCTTTCCTTTATCAAGAACGATGATCCTGTCACAGTTCTTTATTGTGGACAGTCTGTGTGCTATCACGATCCTTGTACACTTGAGGCCATCGAGTGAATCAGATACCTGCTTCTGCGTTATATTGTCAAGTGCACTTGTTGCCTCATCAAACATTAAGATCTTCGGCTTCGGGGCGATGGCACGTGCTATCATAAGGCGCTGTTTCTGTCCACCCGATATGCCGCCACTGCCTTCTCCTATGATAGTGAACATATTCATCGGCATCTGCCTGATATCTTCGGCTACACCTGCCATTTCAGCCGCTTCCCAGGCATCATCAAGTGTCAGCTGCGGGGCGGAGATGACAATGTTCGAATATATATCTCCCATAAAAAGCGACATGTTCTGCATGACGGTTCCGATCTTGGACCTTAAGGACTTCAGATCGATCCTGTTAAGGTCCCGCCCGTCATAATAGACCGCACCCTTCTGTGGCTTCTCAAACCCGAGCATAACGCGCATAAGCGTACTCTTGCCGCATCCGCTCTTACCCGTTATCGCCACATACTGTCCCGGCGTTATCCTAAGGCTAAGATCATCGAGCACCGGAGGCATGTCCTCACTGTAGCGGAATGTAACATTATTAAGTTCAATACCGCCGGAGAGCTTTTCTATCACCGGTTTGTCCTCGGCTATCTCGGGTGCCGTCTCGATCACCGGTCGAAGCAGTTCAAATGTCGGTACTATCCTTGCCGCAGGCTCTATCATCGGAACGAGCGTCTTAATTGCCCCGCATACGATTGCAAAAGCAGCGTTGAACGCATAGTACTGGGCAACATCCACATGAGTTTTTATCGCTTGATAATATAGGATGATCGTCCCTGTAAGGGATATCGCCGTTATGATCGCCGGGAATACCTTCACGAACATCGGCGGATCATACATATACTTTGACTGCGTGGCATACGCATTAGCCCACTTGGAAAATGCGCGACGCTCGGCACCGGAGAGCTTGATTTTCTCGATACCGGCGATAAGCGAATAGGACAGCCCACTCTCTTTTGCGCCAAGCTCCATCTGCGTCATGTTTAACCTTGATCTTATGACAAGGGCAGCGACCAGCGTTATCATCTGAAGCGCTGCCACGAGAAAAGCAGGGGCCGCAAGTGCAGGTGCGAACGATCTTATCTGGAAGATATAGAGGAACGAGAACAGCGCAGTCGTAAAACATGTCATGACCATGTTAAGTATCTCGTATATGAGGATACTCATGTTGCTGACGCGTTGTGCAAGATCACCCGAAGTGTATTTCGTAAAGAATGAACTCGGAAGCGTCAGGATCCTCATCATCGTTGCTGACTCGATGCTTAGGTTTAACTTCTGCGTCAGCCTGTGAAGGAACAGTCCCTGTATCGTTCCGAACAGAAGGCTTGAAAGCGATGCACATATGAGAAATACCGCTATCGCAATAAATGCGGATACACTCCTCATCGCCACGATATCCGTGAACAGCAGCCTGTTTATCCATGGGATCAGCATTCCGACACAGGTCGCGATAAGTGCAAAACCGAAGTAGCCACATACACCGCCCCTGTCAAGGTTAGAGAAGATGTATCCATACAGATCCTTCATAGTCATCGCTCTTGTAGGGAATGCTTTATAAAAAGCAAATGCCTCGCCGCTGAAGAGCTTTTCCGAAGCTGCTGTGACCTTTGTCATCATACCCGTTTCCGGATCTGCATATTTATAGCCGTTTGCCCCTGCAGGGATAAGTGCTACAGGCTTGCCGTCATCAGCAAAGGTTGTCAGCATAGCACCCGTAGCGTCTTTTCTCCACCCCTCGCGAAGTACTACCTGCCTTGTCATGACGCCATAAGGACGAAGAAGATACTCAAGAACTTCCTCGATCGACTGCAGTCTTTCAGGAACTTCCCTGACCTTTATGTGATAGTATTTAAGGATCGATCCTATTGCATCCGTTGCCTGTTCTCGTTCATTCTGCAGTGCGGCAGACAATTTCAGCCCCATGACCGAACCCGCGATCTTAAGGCACGAATCCTCAAATGCTTCTATATCGTTTTGTTTACGAAGCTCTATCTGCTCCTCGAACCAGCTTGCCATCTTATCTCCCAAATGTCTCTATTCGCTTGTCACAAGCTTCGCGTAAAGGCCATCCATAGCTATGAGTTCGTCATGTGTCCCGCGCTCACTGATCTTACCTTTATCAAGCACTATTATCTCGTCACAGTCTCTTATCGTTGAGAGCCTGTGTGCCACGACTATCGTTGTGATACCTCTTTCTTTTATTGATGAGACGACATCATACTCCGTCTGAGCATCAAGTGCGCTTGTGGCCTCATCCATTATCATGATCGTCGGATCCTGCGCAAGGACACGTGCTATCTCGATCCTCTGACGTTGTCCTCCCGAAAAATCAAGTCCGCCATCACGAATCTTATACGAGTAGCCTCCGTCCCTCTTCATGATATCCTCATGAACATGTGCGTCCCTTGCCGCAAGTATCATCGCGAAATTCTCGATGGAGTTGTCCCACATTTTGATATTGTTCGCTATAGTATCCTCGAACAGTATGATGTCCTGATTTACAACCGCCACAGAGCTTGTAAACAGGTCCCTGTCTATCTCGCCCACCGGTTTGCCGTCAAACAGGATCTCTCCCTCCCACGGACGGTACAGACCTGATATAAGGCGCGAAAGTGTACTCTTCCCGCATCCGCTCCCGCCTACGAAAGCAACACTCTTTCCTATCTCGAGTGTAAGGTTAAAGTTCTCGATAAGTGGCGGTGAAAGCTTCGAATAACCGAATGTCACATTCTTAAGCTCGAGCTTACCTGACAATTTGTTCGAAAAAGTTTTTTCCTCACCGTCCGAAGAATCGGCATGCTCAAGTACCGCATCTTTCGGATATTCCATGACATCATCGATACGTTCCATCTGCGTACGCATTTCCTGAAGACCCTGACCCGCTTCTATGAGTGACTGCGCAGGCAGCATGAACTGCACAAGAAATCCCTGAAATGCGAGTACCATACCGGATGTGAACTCGCCCTTTATCATAAGGTAAACTCCCATAAGGAGCACGATATCGTTAACAAGTTCCATGACGATCGCAGGTACATTTCCGAGTCTTGCATCTATCCCGGCAAACTTAACGCGCTGGCTGTTAACGCTCGCCTCATATCCGGACCATTTGGTAAAGAATCCGTTCTCGGCACCGCTTGATTTGATAGTCTCTATCATCTCTATGCCTGATACCGTCTGTGAATACAGCTTACTTTTGTCGCGCATCATGACACGGGTGATATTGTTCCTTTTTGCGCTGACAAAATATGCCACAAAAACATTCACCGCTATGGCAACGATGCCTATCGCCGTCATCGCAACCGAATACGACAGCATCACACCGAGGTAAAAGATCAACATCGCTGTATTTATAACAAGGGGAGCAAATGTATTGACAAGAATACTTGCTATGTTTGCGTTGGCCTGACGTCTTTGTTCTATATCACCTGCCATACGCTGTGAAAAAAAACTCATGGGAAGTTGCAGGACATGCCAGAAATATGCAGCATTTCCGACAGCGGCAAACTTACCGCTTATCCGGAATGAATAAAGCGCAGTGATCCATGCCGCAACGATCTGTACAATGGTAAGTATTATAAGCGCGGCCATAAAGCAGCCGACAAGTGAAGGATTTCTTCCGGGAAGCAGTTCATCCATGAAGAACCTGGAAAAACCTGCCAAAGCAATGGCACATATTGATGTGACTGACGTTGTTATCGCAACAAATGCGGCTGCCGATCCGGCTCCGATCATGCGCTTTTTAGCAAATGCGATCATGCTCTTGGGTTTTCCGGAGGGCTCATATCCTTCGCCCGGAGTGATGACTACGGTAACACCGGTAAAGGCTTCGTCAAACTCCTTCTCGGTTATGATGACATCACCCCTTGCGGGGTCGTTGATGTACACCTTCCCTTTTTTGAAGCCGCATAAAACGACAAAATGATTGAATTCCCAGTGTATGATGCACGGAAATTTGGCCTGTTTTTTAAGCTGCTCCGGTTCGAACCTATATCCTGTGGCATTAAAACCATATGTCCTTGCAGCCCTTGCGATGTTTCCGGCCTTGGATCCGTCGCGTGAAACACCACAGTCCTCCCGGACCTGCTCAAGGGGGACCCATTTTCCATAATAAGCCATGACCATGGTAAGGCTCGCCGCACCGCACTCAAGCGCCTCCATCTGCATAACGACGGGAACCTTTGCTACGCCATTTGTCACCGGCTGTTTAATCCTGTTCTTCTTATTTGATGACATAACTTATCGGTGCCACTTCCTTTACTCCGTTTTCAGTATTGACCTGTATCTTTCCGAACACGGCCCAGAAAAAAGTCCCAGCGATAAGAACCAGCGTTGCAAACAGTATCATCCACACAGAAGGTGTGGTCACTTTGATATAGTCGTCAAGCTGCTCGGGGGATGTAACTCTTTCAAGGCTTTTTTTACGAAATATCGATTTTTCTGCCATATATTAAGGATCCTTCCGTATGATGAAAAACAAAAAAGCACATCCACCGGATCAGTCTCCACGTGGATATGCTTTATGATTGCTGATACGTAACGCATTTACACTGTCCGTCTGATTACAGTGTACGCAAATCAAGATGTCACCCCCCCCATTAAGTACATACAATTCTTATGTTTTATAATACAGTAATCCCCCACTAATGTCAATGTTTTCAGCATTTATGGATCTTCAAACGATTCCCGATCCGTTTGCGTCAGATATCCACATCCGATCCGTACATTGTCTTTTCGACACGGTACGGATAAGTCTTCTCTCAAAAACACATATAAGTTGACACCCCCCCAATCATACGGATTTGGATCTGTTGCTTTGACAGCAAAATGAATGCCAACGGAAATCCCGTAGGCAGTTTATATGTCCCCTATTCTTTACGAGTAGGAAATGTACCGAACCATAAGTTTAACAACATGTATGAAATGGATTTCGTTTTATCGAAACAAACCTCGGCTTCTTCATACAATACTCTTGTTTATGGCGATATAGACCAGTTGGCGGAATATATAAAGAAGCATTCGCTCGCTGTTAGCACTTCTCTGGTCTAGCCGTCAGAGAATTATAAAAGGCTATCTTGAACTGCTACGAAAACGCATTCTCTTTCTTTATCCAGATTAGACAAGCGCCCCCTTACAAGCTTTGGATCACAAGTGTAACCTAAATCCTTTTCACATATTTGCTGAATAGCCATATAGTCATCTATTGAAGCTTCTCTGATCATATAATTACCCCCATATTTTCCGATACCAAGTTCTATTTATCATCCGTTTGATCAATGCCTTCATACCATTGCATTAATATCACTCCTTCACTCCTAAATCGCGCACATTGGCAATTTTACACTTTTTTTGCCGATGTGCGTTATCCATTTCACGGAAATATATAATCTTTAACCGGGCTTTACTTTTATTCCACTTATCAAGAAGTTCTAATATTTCGGTGTTCAATCAAAAATCAGCACCGGATATTTACTATCCGGTGCTGTGTAATCCATCTGCTAACCTGGGTCTCAATATAGCTTGTTACAAATGAAATAATGTTGATATTTTTTCTTGGTCTCCCAAACATCGAGTACCATACCGAGTACCATTTTTCTATAAATTATAATAATTTATAACAAGTTACATACGAGAACAAATTACCACGAACCCAGTATATATGCGGTTTCATAGAGTTTTATGACTCTTTATGGAGATACATGAAATAGGTGCTCATATAACTATGCCCAACTTCATAATAATTCATCCTTTCTCTGCCTGCCAGCTATATCAATTCTGTGATTCCATGGCAAAAAACAGCATAAAAAAGTATACCACTTTCCCGCTGTTCACACAACGTAATTCTTCACACCTGTCGGTTCACGTTAATAACAATCTTTTCGTAACACTTGGGAAATTTCGGAGGTTTGATCCTATGCAAGTATTTCGAGCTGCTTCTCAAAGAAATTCCCAAACATACGGGGTTCATGTCATCATTTCCCCTTTTATTTCAAATACATTGCGGTTATAGCTAAGTGTTAGAAAATGCATTTTCTTTGCAGAAAAACTTCCGATCAGATTTGACATGACATAGCTTCTGAGGGAGCTTACTTCCATATCGTTTTGGGTCATATCAAAAATCTTGCCGTCATCCTTAATAATCAGGGTAAGATGCTCTCCAATAATCAAAGAGCATTCTGCCAGAACTGTTCTTCCCGGATTGTTGTCAGAGATCATCATAAGCGTCTCTTCAACAAGCAGCATCACTCTGTTTATTGTCTTCAAAGAATAGTTCTCCTGTTTAAGCTCTTTTTCCAGACAATCTCTTACCGATATGATGTTGTCCTCTTTTACTTCAAGTTCATAAAAGAGCGTTTTCTTGGCATTTTCCTTGTCTGCTATAAACAGCGGATAATTCTCTTTTCCGTATTTCCGTCTGACATATAATACAGAAACAAGATAGCTGACGGGCTGAGCGAGCATCAGGCCAATTGCCATCCCATATATCCCGCCTGCAACTCCCCCAAGTACTGCAAAAGGGAGCGCTATCACAACATCTCTCAGGGCACAGATAAGTACGCCGAGAGGTATTTTATCCACGATAATGTAATACGAAGAGTCAAGGTACAGGCGGCAGGTAAATATCATGCTCATGGAAAGTATTCTTAGTTCCCATACAGCAATTCCTGCAGATTGCGGATCTGTAACTCCTATTATCTTAATAATGAGTGGGGCCAAAAGAAAAAGCAGACAGGTCATAGCTACACTTTCTATACGAGCTGTTCTTTTGGCATGACGCCATATTTCATGAACTCCGTCATAGGTTTCTTCTCCGAGATAGAGGCTTATGAGTGGAGTTATTGCTCCGCCAATACCGTCAAATAACAGCTGGGCCTCTTTTATAAACGTAATCACAACCGACAGATACAGCATTTCTGATCCAAAGAAGTATACGATCATGTGGTTACAGGCAAAGGTAAATAATCCAAGAAACAGATATGTACTGGAATCAACAATGCTGTATTTGATAATTGTAAAAACCAGTTTCGAGGAAAAATGAAGATTTAAATGAAGGGAATTTCTCTTTTTCAGAAAATGAAGGAATAAAGCTGCGCAGGAGAGAGCAGTAGTTAAAAAGGAAGCCATTCCAAGGCCTCCAATACCCATGATACTGCAAAGTGGTATTGATAAAAGAATATTACCGACTCCGGATATAAGATTGCCTATGTTGCTTATAGTCTCGTCTCCATCAGCAAATACCATGCCTGCGATAAGGGCATTTAAGGGAGTCAGCATTACATTATACTTCATCCACTTAAGGTATTCTTTTGCCAGCTCATAAACTTGCGAATCTGCATGATAAAAGCGAAGATAAGCATTGCCGAAAAGCATAAGAACGATAAACAGAATGCCCCCTGAGACTATAGCCATAAGAAGACTGGTGCCAAAGGTCTTATCTGCTTCTTCTTTCTGAAATGCTCCGATCTGATTGGAATACAGAATAGGAGCGCCTAAAGAAAACACCATTGCAAAAAAGCTTGCCAGGGCATAAATTGGCATAACAAGGTTAACGCCTGCAACTCCGTGCTCGCCAAGCATTAATCCTGCAATGAATGTATCAGCCATTACAACTGCAGCAACCAGCAGCGAAGTCAATGTGCCCCCGGCAAGCATTGTATAATACTTTGAAGAAATAAACGTTTTACGGTATCGCATATTAACAGTATATCACGATATTCAGTTAACCTACAATTGTCCTGTCACTCCGCCCATCTCATATCTACTATCGGATTCCTGCATACAGGATCTTCAAGCACAGCTGCCAGCTCCGGTTTCATCTGCCCGTTCCGGTCAAACATAGACACGTTATTTTCAAATTCTTCATCCGAATATGTTCCCCAGTTCCAGACATTTGACAGATAGGCAGTGTCAAATCCTAACCTTTTAGCCCATCTGATAAAATCGGGGATTTCCCTGTAATTGGCTTTCTGAACTACCATGTTGACTGTGACTTCTTCTACTTTATTCTCCCTGCGGAGCCCGGATAAGAATTCCATATTCTCCATAAGACGATCAAAATTACCACCGCACCTTACCTTTGCATATGTTTCCTTAGTAGCCGCATCAACAGAAACAGAGAAACCTATATGTTCATACCGGCTCTTCAGCTGCTCCCATTCTCTCTGCGTGAAAAGTGTGCCGTTGGTCATAATATAAATGCTGTTTCTTTTAACAACACCCTCATAGAGGATCCGTCTGTAATTCTTTGACAGAAAAGTCTCGCCGCTTGCCCCCACCACAAGTCTGTCCGCTTTATCAAGCCAGCCTGACTCCAGCAGTTCATGTGTACATTCCTCTATCTCCATTGCCGTGTCATTATCATTTTTAGCCAGGATATGTTTACGACACGACGGGCAATGCAGATTGCAGACATAATCATTTGCAACTTTTATTATTCCCGGATGATCCTTCTCCTTCACATCAGCTTTACGCTCAAGTAATGCTTCCCCGTCTTTGTTTGCATTAAACATCCTGCAAAGGTCCCTTGAACAGAATGTATATGTATTGTTTATGACCGACAGGCGCATTATACGTGCAAGGGGTGAGTTCCATATCCTTCCGCAATCAGTCATTCCAACATTGCCGCAGCTTATATCCAGAAAATCCGGACAGCCGCAAAGTCTTGTAGTTCCATGCTCACCTATCCACAGAGTATTTAAGGGCGTATCGCAGGCACAGCCATTCTGCCTTCTGTCAAAATAAACTGCCCTCATATAGAGTGAAGCCATCGTATGCGCCTTGAGCTCTTCTACAGTAATTACTTTACCGGCCGCATCAGGATTATCTATTTTATACCTTATTGCATCCGCAACGGATTCAAAGCAGATATATTCATATTTCTCATTCAGTCTTTTCCCTGGGAATAACTGTGGCAGACTCTCCAGGCTTCCCAGGAAAAAGAACCACGCATATATGAATTTTCTTACGATTCCATTACTGTTCTGTTGTAAATGCCTGCCGTAACGGTTACCCTTATTATTGGAATACCTTCCGCTTAAAATATCTTTGTATCTGTCCCGGGGAGTAAGCTTCCCATGCTTAGCTGCATATCCGAATGCTAATGCTTTGATCCAGCCCTTAACAGTTCCCGGATAAGACAGCAGCGCGATCCGGCTGCCTTTCAGGTCATCCATCAGAAAGAAACAGTCCTCGGCGAAAAAATAATGCTCTTTATATCTGAGACCTGCCTTCGCCATATTATCCACTGCACCCTCACGCTCATATGTGCAGCAAATATAAAAATCATGCTTTTTATCAGTCAGGCATAAACCTTCAGCCCATCCTATCCTGTCACCGATATTAAGCATTTTTTCGAAAATATAAATAAAATCGTCGACAAGTTTTTCGGCGTTCACACCGATACCGACAATCCCAATATGCTTAGCACTCTTTAGTTTTTTTCCAATCTCCAGATTTTTTCCCATGCCTGTTTCAGACTTAACCTAAGGTCTTGCCACAAATGGCTTATCGCTTACATGATTACCGTTATCGATAATATGCATAAATTCATATTCTTCATTTCTGCTGTGTTTATAAAGATTACTGATAAAGCCTACCGATGACTTGCATGCCAATAATCCGTCACAAAGGCTTAATGTATACATATCCCTTGCAATCTCATACCCCAAAAGGTAATGGTGGTACTTTCTTTCATTTTCACTGAAGGCCACAGACTTATTGCCATCACTTCTGTAAACATCCTGAAACATCAGCACTTCAGTTCCAATAATATGTTCCCTGATCTTATCGCATATGGAAATATCGTCCGTAGCAAGAAATACCGCAGCGAATTGGCCCTTATCCATTGCAATCTTTATTTCAGATATCATCTGTCCTTCATCAATATATACAGGGTGACCGTTATATCCATATTTATAATCGGTTCCCCTGAAATGAACGCCCAGGATCTTTCCACCCTTTTCGCTGACTTCCTTAAGCATCTCTGCAGCTTCTCCGGTAATCTCCGGTCTGATAACAAGATACTTTCTTACAAGCGGCGAACAGAGCCTTAGTATCTCCTTATCGTAATAATTCTCGGCCTTATAAGCACTCATATCATAACGTTCCCTTATCATCTGCATCTGATAATAATTTCCGTAGCAGACATTTAACGCATTGGTCTCATCATATGAATCCTCTGCCTGAACGAAATAATACTCCCAGGGATTACTGATTTCCCTGCTCTTATCTTCATCATAATAGACAAAGTCTTTCGATAGTATTATCTTGGGAACCATCCCATGCTGTTCTGCAAATATAAGATAACACAGTATAAATCTTAATGTTGCGCAGAACCCGTCATGATCACAGTTTTCTTTGATCACATATATTATCTTCCCATAGTCAACAGTTCCGTTATGGCATATTTCCAGATAATCATAATCGCCATTGATCCCGGGGACTTTTTTTATACTCTTTTTTTCCCCCTTTAACACATATTTAAGTTTACGGAGCAGCAGACGGAATCCTGAATATGTTTGCTGATTTTTATTCTTCATACCATTGACAACCTGCCATTTTCAACTGTGATCGTATTTCACATTCCACTTAAGCACCGGAGCACATACCCCCGGCCTTTTCATAGTCCAGAAGGGGGACTCGCTGAGCCCACCCTGTATATAAAGCTTAAGGCAGGGGGAATCTACCTCAGGATTTACCAGCCATTGTATGAAATGAAGACTGGCAGAAAAATAAATATAATACTCCCCTTCATTGAGAAAATGATTCGGTATCTCGCCTACAAGCACATTCCTGCCTAATTTCACATTATTATTTTCATCATAATCATCCACGGAATATGACCAGTACATAAGTGTGCCTTCCGAGTTGTAAATGGCATAGCCGGTTGTAAATGCATGATGGAGCTTTTTCATGTTCAGTTCGATATGAACAAAGGCCTTATCCCCGTTTTCTACCGGCATTGCCAGGTCATGTCCATCCTGATCCACAAGCTTAAACTCCAGCAGTTCAAAAAATTCATTATCGTAATGTGAAAGATCCTCAAAGGATTTTTTATCATACAGGTTGCTCTGATATCCGGTGATACACTTATCTATATCATCACGCATCACGATTCTGCCTTTATTTAACAGGATGCCTGTTTTGCAAAGGGATTTCACCGCATTCATCCTGTGGCTGACGAAAAGCACGGTACGTCCCTGCTGGCTGCTTAAGTCATTCATCCTGCCCAGGGCCCTTTTCTGGAATTCAGCATCCCCAACAGCCAGCACTTCATCTGCGATCAGTATGTCGCTGTCCAGGCTTGCTGCCACTGCAAAAGCAAGACGCACATACATACCGCTGGAATATCTTTTCACAGGAGTATCTATGTGCTCATTGATCTCACTGAAGGCAATGATATCGTCAATCTTTTCATTGATCTCTGCCCGCTTCATTCCAAGGATCGCACCATTTAAATAAATGTTCTCCCTGCCTGTCATATCATGGTGGAAGCCTGTTCCCACTTCCAGGAGGCTGGCCACATTTCCCTTTATGCCTATGCGTCCCTTTGTAGGTGCTGTCACACGGCTGATTACCTTTAAGAGTGTGGATTTGCCTGCACCATTTTTTCCGATGATGCCCACACGGTCGCCCTGCTTTATTTCAAAATTGATATCGTCCAGAGCCCAGAAGCCGTTCTTATCCTCTACGCTTTCCCCGATCTTTAACGTCTTATCTTCAATGCCCAGCTTACGTGACACCCAGGATTTTGCATCAAGATAAAACATGCCCGTGTTGATCTGGCCAAGCCTGTAATACTTTCCTATATTCTCTGCTTTTATTACAATATCATCCATAAGCTTTTACCCGAAGCTATATCACGTCCACAAAAACCTTTTCGTTTTTATTAAACAGGAACACACCCAGCATCAAAAAAAGCAAAGTGCAGCCTATACTATACAAAACCATATTCCAGGATACATTGCCTGTACCGAAGCACAGACTTCTGAAACACTCCAAAACCGCAGTAACAGGATTCAGCACGAAGAATATCCTGAATCTATCCGACACTTCGGACAGAGGATATACCACAGGCGCCGCATACATAAACATCGATATGAAAAACTCCAGTGCCTTTGCAAGATCCCTGTATTTCGTTGTGACTGAAGATACCATCAGCCCCAGTCCGGTGGCCATAAGTATCATCCATACTACGACAAGAGGCAGCAACAGCAATCTAAAGGAAAGAAATTCTGCATATCCGTTGAACAGGTATATAACAAATATAATTACAAATATGCCAAACTGTATCAGGAATTTGATCAGCTCACTGAAAATGATGGAAATTGGGGCTGTCAGCCTCGGAAAATACACCTTACCGAAAATATCTTTATTCGAAGAAAAAACATTTGCCTGGCACATTAAGAGGCTGCTGAAAAAAGACCACAGTATGACACCGATAGAATAAAAAAGTACCGAAGGAATGTCATCAGTTCCAATTTTTGCCACATGACCGAATACTATCATAAACATG
>JAEEGL012364716.1_pt1 | contig 19472 bp, 8 predicted proteins | sample 9134231 | NCBI WGS metagenome assembly JAEEGL01 (sample SAMN16246548, study PRJNA631951) | gut metagenome | biome: gut microbiome; feature: rumen; material: fiber-attached | host: Bos | place: Iran: Karaj | collected 2018-10
TCGGCGTGTTCTGCCTGATCTGCCCGGTCGTGGCGGAGAACGGTCCGAAGATCCTCGGACCGCTCGTCATGGTCCTGCTCGTCGCGTATCTCGCGTACGTTCTCCACACACTCATCGTCTACTCCGTCGCCGTCAAGGCAGGAGCCGGCATGAGCCCGCTGAAATTCCTCAAAGGCATGCTTCCCGCGATGATGATGGCGTTCTCGTCCGCGTCGTCCGTCGGAACGCTTCCGCTGAACATGGAGTGCGCCGAGAAGCTCGGAGCGGATAAGGACGTCACGTCGTTCGTGCTCCCGCTGGGCGCGACGATCAACATGGACGGAACGGCGATCTACCAGGGCGTCTGCGCCGTCTTCATCGCGTCCTGCTTCGGCATCGAGCTGACGCTGCCCCAGATGCTCACGATCGTCCTGACCGCGACGCTGGCTTCGATCGGCACGGCGGGCGTCCCCGGCGCCGGCATGATCATGCTCGCGATGGTCCTTCAGAGCGTCGGACTTCCGGTGGAGGGCATCGCCCTCGTAGCCGGCATCGACCGCATCTTCGACATGGGCCGTACGACGGTCAACATCACCGGCGACGCGTCCTGCGCGATCATCGTCTCCGAACGCGAACGCCGCAAGGCCGCGAAGAAGGCCGCCGCCAACTGACCGGACCGAAAGAACCGGTAAAAAAACCTCCCGTCCGCGAAGACGCGGGCGGGAGGCGTTTTTTTTGTACGGGCGGAGTTCCTGCGTTACAGGCGCTTCTCGTACGCGAGGCGCTCCGTGCCGTCGATCACCATGTGGACGATGCCGCAGTAGGTGAAGCCGGATCCGAGGAACTTGCGCTGCATGACGAGGTTATCGCGGTGGGTGTCGACGCGGAGGAAGCGGACGGGCTCGTCTGGCGTTGCGGGGGTGCCGTCCGGACCGTCCGGAAGCTGGCCCGCGAGGAAGCGGCTCGGATGGGCCTCTGCAAACCCGCGCGCGATGTCGAAGATGCCGCGCACCGTTCCGTCGCTCGCGAGGGCGTGGATCGTCATATAGGGCTCGTCGGAGAGCCATCCGCCGCCTTCGATCTTCGCGTACATCGGATCGGGGCCGAAGCGGACGACGAACGTTCCGCAGACCGCGCGCCTTCCGTCCTCCGTTTCGCGTTCGACGACGTAGCAGTCGCGTCCGCGGATCGAATTAACGACCTCGTCCGGCGTCGGGCGGTTTTGGCCCCACTGGTTCGGGTTGCCGTTTTTGCGCATGAAATCGCGCGCCGCCGCGAAGACGCGCAGGAGTTCATCCAGATCGCCCGCCTCCGCGAGGCGGATCGTCAGGCCGCTTTCCGCGGCAAACACGCCGGCGCTCACGGCTTCAGAGACTTCAGCGTTTCGAGGGCGGCGAGGTCGGACGCCTGGACGCGGATCCCGCATTTGTATTCCGTTCCGTCGGGATAACGGACGGCGACGGCGATCTCCTGGCCTTCCTCGAAGCCCTTCGTGCGGACGCCCTGGATGAAGGGCGGCAGCTTCGGATGGGCCTGGGAGATCGAATCGAGCGCGCCTTTCAGCGTCATCATCTGAGAAAAGTCCATGGTTCGGGTCTCACTTTCTGTATGGCTATGGGGTTCGGGTTGCTTATTTCGGGAGGGTGACTGTAAAGACGGAGCCCTTGCCGGGCTCGGAATCGACGTCGATCGTCCCGTTGTAGAGATCGACGATCTTCTTCACGACCGCGAGGCCGATGCCGTTGCCCTCGGTCGCGTGGGAGGTGTCGCCCTGGTAGAATTTGTCGAAGATGTGTTTTTTCGTGGCGTCGTCCATGCCGATGCCCGTATCGCGGACCGAGCAGATGACGTGGGCGGCGTTCTCGCGGAGCGACACGCCGAGCGTTCCGCCGTCCCTGCTGAACTTGATCGCGTTGTCGAGGAGGTTGATCCAGATCTGGTTCAGAAGATCCGCGTTCGCGGTGAACGGCAGGCGGTCCGGGATGTCGATGTCCGGCTCGAGGTTCTTCGCGCTCCATTTCGGCTCGAGCATGAGGACCGTCCGGCGGAGCTGCTCCGCGAGGTCGTACTCGGCCTTTTCCGTCGCGATCGTCTGGTTTTCGATCTTCGTCAGGTTCAGGACGTTCGTCGCGAGGGCGGAGAGCCGCTCGGATTCATGGACGATGATCGCGAGGTATTCCTTCTGTTCCTCCTCCGTCAGGCCGCCTTTTTGAAGAAGCTTCGCGAAGCCGCGCATCGAGTTGATCGGCGTCTTGAATTCGTGGCTGAAGTTGTGGACGAAATCGGACCGGAGGATCTCCGTGTTGCCGAGCTCCTCGGCCATTTTGTTGAAGCTGTCCTGGAGCTCGTAGAATTCATACGGGAGCGCGGGATTCGTGAAGGAGACGCGCACGGAAAAGTCGCCCGAGGCGAGGCGGTCCATCGCGCGGATCACCGTCCGGAACGGCCGGAGCGGAGCGTCCGAAACGTAGCGCGCGAAGATCAGGCCGATCACGACGCTCGAGAACATGAGGAACAGGACGACGACGAACATCGCGCGGGAGGAGAGGACGGTCGTTCCGTCGTCCGCGACGAAGACGCCGGCCTTGTAGAGCACGAACGTCAGAAGGACGCCGAGGGTGATGGCGATGACGAGCACGAAGAACACGACCATCGAGAACGTGAACGTCATGTCCCACATGCGGCTCTTTTCGGGAGCCTTTTTTGATTCGGTGAACGAGAGGTTGCGGCGCTTCATTGGACTTTCTTCACGGCCTTGTAGCCGAGCCCGCGGACGGTCACGATCTCAAATTCGGGCCACAGATCGAAGCGCTTGCGGAGGCGGTTGATGTGGACGTTGATCGTGTAGTCCGTCGTATCGGATTCCATGCCCCAGATCTCGTCCATGAGCTGGTCGCGGGTGAAGATCTTGTCGGGGGAGGAGAGCAGCTTGTAGAGAAGATAGAATTCCTTCGGCGGGAGCGTCTGACTTTCGGTGCCCTTTGTCACGGTCAGGGCGTCGTAGTCGATCGTCACGTCGCCGATCTTGATGACCTTGTCGCTCGCGGACCGGGCGCGGCGGAGGAGGGCCTTGATCCGGAGGAGCATCTCCTCGGTGTCGACCGGCTTCGTCATATAGTCGTCCGTTCCGGCAAGGAAGCCCTGGCGCTTGTCGGCGGGCAGATCGCGCGCCGTCACCATCAGGATCGGGGTCGTGATCCCCGCGTCGCGGAGGTCCTTCGTAAACGTCAGGCCGTCCATCCGCGGCATCATGATATCGAGCACGATCAGATCGATGTGCTGTTCGTCGAGGATGTCCATCGCTTTTTCGCCGTCCTCGGCCGTAAAGACCGTATAGCCTTCCTTTTCGAGAACGACCTGTTCGAGCTTGCGGGCGGACGGATCGTCTTCCGCGATGAGGATGTGGAACATACGCGTACCTCCTTTGGATCTCTGGTATCAGTATACCACAAAACATAACGCGAACATCAACGCCCGCGAAAAAGCGCGCGTCGTTTACGTTTTGTTTCTAAACGCAGGGTATCGTAAAGGCAAACCCGATGATCCCGGATAACAGGAAAGAAGGCGAACGGAAATGCGATTTCGTGCATGGCTCAGTCAATTCATGGAAGGACGGTACGGACAGGACAACCTGTCGCGGTTCCTTCTTCCGTTCGGTTTCGTAACGTTCCTCATCGGATACATCCTCGTCCGGAAGATCGACGCGGGCTTCTTCCGCTTCTTCGGCGTCGTTCTCTACTATCTCGGAACGGTCGCGATCTTCTGGAACCTCTTCCGCACGTGGTCGCGCAACCACGCCGCCAGGCGCCGCGAAAACGAGAGATTCCTCTCCCTGAAACAGAGGCTGTTCAGCGGGACAAAGCGCGATTACCGCAACTACCGCTACTTCAGCTGCCCGTCCTGCAAGACGATGGTCCGCGTGCCGAAGGGAAAGGGCAACATCCGCATCACATGCCCGAACTGCCGCGAAACGTTCCTCCGGAAGAGCTGAACCGGCCGGACGACAGGACCGCAGAATCATGTTCGGATACGTTCTCGCCAATACAACCGAATTGAACGAAGACGAGCTCGCAAGATACAGATCCTGTTATTGCGGGCTTTGTCATACGATCGGCGAGCGCTACGGCTCGCTTGAGCGCGTCGCGCTGACGTACGATATGACGTTCCTGATCCTCGTTCTGTCGTCGCTGTACGAGCCTGAGGAGACGGAAGGCGAGGGTCATTGTATCGTCCACCCGCTGAAGAAGCACCGCTGGATGCGGAACGCGATCACCGACTACGCGGCCGACATGAACGTCTACCTCGCGTACTACAACGCGCTCGACGACGCGGTGGACGAGGGGAGCTGGAAGGGAACGATGGGGATCCGTCTGTTCCGCAGCCACGCCGAGCGGATCGAACAGCTGTATCCGCGCCAGTGCGAGGTGATCCGCAACGAGCTCGCACTGATGAACGAACTCGAAAAACAGAACGAGGAGCCGGCGGTCAAGGCGGACAGGCTCGCGAACAGCTTCGGCCGCCTGCTCGGCGAACTCTTCGTCTGGAAGGAAGACCGCTGGGAACCGGGACTCCGCGCGATGGCGGAGGCGCTCGGCCGCTACATCTACATGGCCGACGCGTTCACGGATCTCGAGCACGACGTGAAGAAGGGAACGTACAACCCGCTCCTGACGATGCACGATATGGCCGAGGGCGTCGGCGAGAAGAACAGCGAATACTTCGTCTCGTTCGATATCCCGTCGCGGAGCATCCTCACGATGCACGTCGCCGCGGCCGCCGAAGAACTCGAAAAACTGCCGCTGGAACGCGACCTGCCGATCCTCCGCAACATCCTCTATTCGGGGATCTGGGCGCGCATCAACGCCGCCGCGGACGAGCGGGCGAAGAAGGCGGGAAAGGAAAAGAAGAACGATGGATCCGTATGAAATCCTGGGGCTTTCGCCCGGCGCGTCGGATGACGAGGTGAAAAAAGCATATCGCGCGCTGGCGAAGAAGTATCATCCGGACGCCAATCCGGGCGATAAGGTCGCGGAGCAGAAGATGAAGGACATCAACGCCGCGTACGATATGATCATCAACAAGAAATACCGGCCCCAGTCCTCGAATCCCTTCACGGGCGGCGGCCAGAGCCAGTCCTACTACGGCTCGTCGCAGACCGGCCAGGGTCCGCAGCAGACGTACGCCGAATACGACGAGGATCCGTTCGATTTCTCGAGCTTCGGCTTCGGACCGTTCAGCGCGTTCTTCTACGGCGACCAGAGCGGCCAGTCCGCCTACAACGCGAATCCGTACGGCTCCGGCGCGGGCGATACGCAGGATCTCGCAAGGGCGCGGGAGCGCATCCTCGCGCGCGATTACGTCGGCGCCCTCCGGATCCTCGGTTCGATCCGGCTCGTCGACCGCAACGCGCGGTGGTACTACTACAGCGCGATTGCGAATGAAGGCGCCGGGAACCGCATCCAGGCCCGTCAGGACGCCGCGAAGGCCGTCCAGATCGAGCCGGGCAATTCCGAATACCAGACGCTCTACCGCCAGCTCAACGGCCAGAGCCAGACCTACAACCAGACGAGCCACGGGTACCGCGCCCCCGCGTTCGGCCTCGGCGGCATCTGCCTGACGTGGTTCATCACGAACCTCCTGTGCAGGATGATGGGCGGCGCGGGCGTCAGCGTCATCCCGTTCCTGTGCTGCTGCTAACGAAAAGGAGTAAGGATTATGTCTAAGATCATCGGCATCGACCTCGGTACAACGAATTCCTGCGTAGCCGTTCTGGAAGGCGGCGATCCCGTCGTCATCCCGACACCGGAGGGCGCGCGGACGACGCCGTCCGTCGTTGCCTTTACGAAGACGGGCGACCGGCTCGTCGGCGCGACCGCGAAACGCCAGGCCGTCACGAATCCGACGCGCACGATCTCCTCGATCAAGCGCGAGATGGGCAGCGACTACCGCGTCAACATCGACGGCAAATCGCTCTCGCCCCAGGAGATCTCCGCGATGATCCTCGGAAAGCTGAAGCAGGACGCGGAGAGCTATCTCGGCGAAACGGTGACCGACGCCGTCATCACCGTCCCCGCGTACTTCACCGACTCCCAGCGTCAGGCGACGAAGGACGCCGGCAAGATCGCCGGCCTCAACGTCAAGCGCATCATCAACGAGCCGACCGCGGCCGCCGTCGCGTACGGCGTGAACAAGGAACAGCCCCAGAAGATCATGGTCTACGACCTCGGCGGCGGCACGTTCGACGTCTCGATCCTCGACATCAACTCCGACGTCATCGAGGTCCTCGCGACGGCCGGCAACAACCGCCTCGGCGGCGACGACTTCGACAAGTGCATCGTCGACTACCTGATCGGAGAGTTCCGGAAGGAAACGCGCATCGATCTGTCGAAGGAGCCGATCGCGCTCCAGCGGATCACCGAAGCGGCCGAAAAGGCGAAGATCGAGCTGTCGTCCACGATGGCGACGAACGTGAATCTGCCGTTCATCGCGGTAAAGAACAACGAACCGCTCCACATGGACATCGCGCTCTCCCGCGCGAAGTTCAACGAACTGACGAACCACCTCGTCCAGGCGACGATGACGCCCGTGAAGCAGGCGCTGTCCGACTCGGGCCTCTCGACGTCCGAGATTGCGAAGGTCCTGATGGTCGGCGGCTCCTCGCGCATCCCGGCCGTCCAGGACGCCGTCCGCAGCTACCTCGGCAAGGAGCCGTTCAAGGGGATCAACCCCGACGAATGCGTCGCGATCGGCGCAGCCCTCCAGGGCGGCGTGCTCGGCGGCGAGGTCCGGAGCCTGATCCTCCTCGACGTGACGCCGCTCTCCCTCGGCGTCGAGACGGTCGGCGACGTGTTCGCGCGCATCATCGACCGCAACACGACGATCCCGATCGAGAAGAGCCAGATCTTCACGACGGCGGCGAACTTCCAGTCCTCCGTCGAGATCCACGTCCTCCAGGGCGAACGCGAACGGGCCTCCGCGAACAAGGAACTCGGCCGCTTCCGCCTCGAGGGCATCCGCCGCGCGATGCGCGGCGTCCCCCAGATCGAGGTCACGTTCTCGATCGACGCGAACGGCATCGTCTCCGTCACGGCCCGCGACCTCGGAACGGGCAAACAGCAGTCCATCACGATCACGTCCTCGAGCAATCTCTCCCAGGCCGAGATCGACCGAGCGATGCGCGACGCCGCCCAGTACGCCGCCGAAGACGCCGCCAACAAATCGATCCAGGCGCTCCGCAACGACGCCGAGGCCGCGATGTACGAGGCGATGGCCGTCTACCGCAACAAAGCGGTCTCGCGCGAAAGCAAGGCCCGCCTCGCCGAACCGGTGAAGCGCCTCCGCAAGGCGATGCGCCATAAAGATACGAACGCGATGCGCGAAGCGACGCGCGAGCTCCGCGACACGATCGCGGCGCTGAAGGCGTCGATGCCGAACGTCGACTGGACGGCGAGCTCTCCCGGCGAGCGTCCAACCTCGGGCGATTTCACGAATTCGGCTGCGAACGACGACGCCGTCGACGCCGATTTCGAGGAAGTCTTCGGCGACGAGGACGAACGGAAATAAACCCCATCGAATGAACCTGACCGCCCGCGGGTATCCGCGGGCGTTTTTTGTCCCAAAAACTTGCATTTTCAACGTTTTTCTGCTATCATTCACTATGTATTGGTATGTGCCGATACGATTTTGGATTGCAATCCATCCGAATCCCGCCTGAGACTCTTGAAAACGACTGATGAACGAATCCCGAACCATGAAAAAACTCGGCAAAAAATGCATTTCCATCCTTCTGGCAGCGGTGATCGCGCTGTCCGGCTGCGGTGACCTTTGGCTTTACTCGTTCGCCGATCCCGATCCTTCCTACGAACCTCTTTCGAAGAGCCTGACGGACCTCGAGGGCAGCTGGGCGACCTGGACGGTCCGGGTGAACCCGGACGGCCTGACGCTCAACGGCGGGGAGCCGCTGACACTGACGGATACCTTTACGTCGAACCAATCCATCGACTACGCCAGCATCACCGTGACGGACGGCGTCACATATGACTACAGAAGCCAGACCGGTACCTTTGTGATCCCGGATGCGACTCCCGTGACGCTTCGCTACCGCACCCGTATTAAAGCCCAGCCGGGCGAGGTGGTCGATTTCGGCAATACCGCCCGACTCCTGAATTCCGCTTCTTCCGCGATCGGCGAGGTCACGACCTCCGAGAACCACGTGATCTATCCGAGCGCCTCCGACGTGGCGACCACATCCGGCGACTATATGGTCAAGGCCTTCGTCTACGCCGATGCCAACATGCAGACCGGTATCGCCGACGCCCAATTCATCCTGCTGGATGCCAACCAGCGGCCGATGATGTATAAGAAGGGCGCAAACGCCGGGAATCCCGTGACCTTTACGACGGACGCCTCGGGCTATGTGAGCGTTCAGCTGGACGGAGAAGAGGGCGGCGTCTCGATCCAGAAAAACACCGCCTACTATCTGGAGATGATCAAGGCGCCGGCAGGCTATAAGAAGGACAACACCCTCTACAGCTTCATGATCACCGACGACCCCGAATACAATTCCGACGGCTTCTGGACGTATTACAACGGCGATACGATGAAGGTGCGCCTCTATCCCGAGGAGGCGGGCATGAACGTCGCCCTGCGCTTTTCGGGCAACTACGATCTGACCCCCGCCCAGCGGAACGCCATCACGGTCACGCTCCAGAAAAAGAACGGAGAGAACTGGGAAAACGTGGAGAGCCACGCGTACAGCGAGTTCTCCAACGGCTCCCTGACGTTCGACGCGGGCAAATCCGGAAACCTCCTGGAAACGGACGCCGTGTACCGCGTGATCGAGGAGAACCAGCGCCCCTGGAATCTCGGAAATGACATTTTCCTCGTCACCACCTACTATCTGATCATCGGTTCGGGGGATTCCGAACAGAACGCGAATCCGCCGGAGTTCACCGTTTCGGACGGAAACGTCAACAGCAGCTTCAACGTCATCATCAACAACGAATACGAGAAGCATGAACTGTCCATCACCAAAATGGACAAGGAGAACGGCGCCAAACTGGCCGGCGCCGTCTTCACCATCCGGAAGGCCGAGGATGATTCCGTGGTCAAGACCTGTACCACGGGGACCGACGGCCTCGTCCTGATCAGCGGCGGCGCGGATTATGAATCCGAAACGCTGTATTACATCGAGGAGACCGGTGCGCCCGAAGGCTATCTCCTCCCGGTCACGCCGGAGAAGATCTACTTCTACTTCTGCAACGACGAGGAACTGATCCCGACGATCCTGTCACACCTTCCCGAAGGGGAGACGGCGGTCGACCTGGCGGTGACGTATGACACCCTGACGATCGACAACCAGAAAGAAACGCGCACGATCCCCGTCATGAAAACCTGGCAGGGGAACACGTGGCCGGACGGCGTATCCCATGTCGTGGTCGGGCTGTACCGGTCCGTCGGCGGCGCGGAGCCCGAACCGGTCAGAGACGAACTGAACCAGCCCCGCACGGTGGTCCTGAGCAGCCAGGCGCCCTACAACAACAACGCCTTCACCGATCTGCCCGCCCGCGATGACCAGAACCGGACGATATCCTATTCCATCGTGGAGGAACACGTCTACACGACGGCGGACGAACAGGAAGATATCCGTGGCCGTTACGTCCGGGAATACGGCATCTCCGACGCGGGCGTCTATATCGTGCGGAACCGCCCCGCGACGACGCTCACGGTCCAAAAGGAATGGTACGATACGGCGGACAACCGGGTCACCGACGATGCAGTCCTTGCCCTCCAGTCCGACGTCACCTTCGACATCTACCGCTCCACGGAAAAGATCGATCCGGCGATCGCCGAAGGCGGCATCACGAACGCGGAAATGGAAGCGTTCGCCGCCGGCCTGACGATGGAACAGAGCGGCCTCTGCTTCGGCGGAGCGGACGGCTGGACGCTGTCGGTCAGCGATCTGCCGAAACAGAGCGATCTGGGCGGTCTCTATTACTACTATGTTCTCGAAACGGTTCCCTCCTTCGGCACGGAAGTCTACGTCGCGGATGAGGACAACGGAGCCGTCGTCATCCGGAACTACGTCTCGCCCGAGACCGTCTCCCTGACGGTCGGAAAGGCCGCTCTCGTCGACGACCCGCGCGAAGAGGCGCGGAATACGGACTTCCGGTTTATTCTTTCGCTGAACAGGGGAACGCATCCCATCCGCAACTACACCGTGGCCGACGGTCTCGTCACCGACTGGAACGGCGAAGCTGCCTTTACGCTCAAACCGGAGACCCAGACGACGCTGACGCTCCCGCTGGGCGTTACGGCCACCGTGACCGAAGTCTACGATCCGGAATACCTGGTAGCGGCGGCTTCCGATACCCTGACCGATCTCGAAACGGAGTCCGGCCGCGTCTTCACGTATGACGTGACCGAGGGGACGGACGGCGCTGCGATCACGTTCACCAATACGCTCCACGTCATCTGCAAGGTCGTGGACCGAAACGGCGGGGAACATCCCTACGAATCGCTGCGAAGCGCGCTGGCCTACATCCGCGCCAATCCGGACGATGCGTATATCGGCGGAGTCGCGACGATCCAGATGCTGGAGGATTATGAACTGCCGTCGGGCTATGTCTTTGACGTACACGCCGATGAGACCATCGTTCTGACGACGGCGACGACGGATCCGGCCTCGCCGTTCCGCTTCGTGACAGACAGGACCGAAAACACGGATACCGCCATCATCACAAGAGGCGGATCCGACGGCAGCATGATCTCGAACGCGGGAACGCTGACGCTGGAGAAGGTCGTTCTGGACGGTGCGGGAAACACCTTCACCGCAGCGACCGACGGCGGCCTGATTTATAATACGGGCGTTCTGAACCTGACCGCTTCGTCGACTCTCCGGAACTCTTCCGTGAGCGGCCGGGGCGGTGCGATCTACACGGAGGGAACGGTCAATCTGAACGGCGCGACCGTTACCGGAAACGCCGGTGTGAGCGGTTCCGCGGTCTTTCTTGCCGCCGGGACGCTGAATATGACCGGCGGACGGATCGAGAACAACACCGGTGCGGACGACGGCGCGGTCGCGATCTACGATACGTCCTGCAGGATCATTCTCTCCGGATCCCCCGTGATCTACGGAAACGTGAACGCAAGCGGCAACGACGCGAACCTGTTCATCGACGCGGACAGCGACAACGTGATCGACGTGGTCGCCCCCGGTCTGAACGCGGATGCTCTGATCGGCGTGACCGCCATCGAAGGTCACCGTGAGATCGGCGACCAGTTCGCCACGACGGATTACGAAGTGACGGCCAACCTCAACCGTTTCATCAGCGACATCTACGGATACCGCGGCAAGCTCAAGGACGGCACGTCGACCAACGTGGTCTGGGACGGTCTGACGCTCGTTCTGACAAAGGTCGTCGATCCCGTCGGCGCCGATCCGAACGACGTCTTTACGATCACGCTCCATTCGACGATCATCCGGAAGAGCAGCTATACCGTCGACGGAACCGTCGATTATACGGTCACGCCGGCAAGAAACAACACCCCCGGCACGATCGAACTGAGAAACGTGCGCGCGAATGACGCAATCACCATTTCTCCGCTGCCTGTGGGCACGTATACGGTCACGGAGGGCGATTCCGATTATGCGCCCGTCTATACGGGCGTGAATACGGAGACCGGAACGCCTCTGGAGATCGAAGACGGTGCGTTCCTGCTCGACGGGAACAGCACGATCACCGTGACGAACGCCCGCCGGCTGGCGACCGTTCTTCTCTCCAAATCCCTTGAGGACAGACTGGTGGGAGCCGAGTCCGTCACGTTCCCCTTCACCCTGAAACTGACCGAAGCGAACGGAGATGCCGTTGCGGGCTTTGCCCTTGCGGACGGCGTCGTTACCGACGGCAACGGCGAGGTGGCTCTTACGATGTCGCCGACGAACGGAACGCCCGTCGATCGCACGTTCACGGCTCCCGTCGGTGCGACGTTGACCGTTACGGAGACCGTGAACCCGAATTACCGCATTACCGCCTCCGCGCGGACGATGCCTTCCCAGGGAGAAGGCGCGACGATCGCGGACGAAGATGCGGACAACGCCAATATCTTTGCCTTCACGGTGACGGATGCCGGCGCTGACGTGCGCTTTGCCAACGTGCGGAAGATGGCCGTGATCGAGCTGCGCAAGGACCTCGTCGGAAAGGTCTCCGCGGAGGAAGACTTCAACATCACCGTTACACTGACGCGCAATTCCGGCGACCGCGCCGCAAACTACGTCCTGTATGAGGATACGGCCGATGCGACGAACAACATCGTCACCGACGCAAACGGACAGGTCGTCCTTCCGTTCGGCTTCGGGCGGGACGAATCGTCGAAAGCCGTCACGCTGACCATCCCGGAAGGCACGAAAGTGGAAGTCGAAGAGGATGTGGTCAGGAAGAACGTCGGCGGTTCGGACCAGCCGATCTACAACACGACCTATTCCGTCAACGGCGGAGCGGCCGTGTCCGGCACGAAGGTCACGATCGATTCCGTATCCGAGAACGACACCTCGATTCTGTTCACGAACGAACGGAAGACGTATGTCGTCACCGTGACGAATACCGTCAGCGGCTATTCCGGCAACATCGCCCCCTTCACCTTTACCGCTACGGTGACCGACGGCGGAGAAAACGATTACGACGCCTTCGGATTCGAAGACGGCGTTCTCGTCTTTGAACTGGCGACGGGCCAGAACCGGACGCTGACCGTGCCCTACGGCGCGTCTCTGAACGTGGCGGAGACGTTCGTGATCGGTTACGAAACGACCGTACAGCACGGCGGAAACACTGCAGTGACGGGAACAGCCGATGCGTTCGTCGTGACTGAGAACGTGACGTCCGCGTTTACGAACACCCAGTTCATCAACCTCGTTCTGGTCAACAATACCTCGTCGACGCTCAGCAATCTGCGGATCTATGTGAAGAGCATGACCACGATGTACCGCGTCAACGAGACGATGGACGGCCAGAATCCGGTCGCCGTGGACAATCAGCGGGCGTATGTGACGATCGAACCCGGAAAGACCGCGATCCTGGAGGTCAACCATGTCGGCGCTGCGACTGCGGAACAGGACTACGCCGTCAACGGCGACGGTCCTGCGGCCGAATTTTACTATACCATTAACAACGAACCCTCGTTCCATGAATTCGCAAATCCGGCGGTTCTCCGTATTTATGACACGGAGCATTTTGAAGTGAAGGGCAAACTCCGCTTCAGCGTTTCGGATTCCACCGTGACCTTTACGGAACAGCCGCTGGTCGGTTTCGACGCCAACGGCGGCTCCTGGTCATCCGGGATGGAGGGCTACCGCGACAAGAACGGCGACCGCAGCCTTTACCAGATCGCCGTGAATACGGGCAAGAAGGTCGCGAGACCGGATCCGGATCCCGTTTATCCGACGGACGAGGGGATCCCGTTCCTCGGCTGGACGGAGGACAAGTCCTTCGCGGAAGCGAGCCATACGGCGGAGGAGGATATTTCCGCCCATGCGTACGATTTCAATACGGCGGTGACCGCGCCCTTCACGCTGTACGCGGTATGGGCGAAGCCTGCGCGCGATGCGCGCGTGGTGACCGTCAAAAACGTCTGCGCCGCGTCTCTGACCGTCACCGCAACGCTGACGGAGAGCGGCACAGCGACCGCCGGCCATGAACTTGCCGACGGTCTGACGACCGATGCGAGCGGCCGGGCGACCTTTACGGTCGGGGTCGGCGGAACAAAGAGCCTGACCGTGCCCGACGGGGCGAAACTCGTTCTCCTGGCCGGCTCGAGCGCTCTCGCCGTGTCCTCGGAATTCGCGGATGCGGATGCCGTGAACGAACAGTTCACCATCGCTTCCGTCACGCGGGACGGCACGGTCAGTTTCCTCCCCGGCGTCTGCAAGATCACCGACGCCGCCGGGAACGTGCTCTATGCAGCCAACGGCGATCCCGCCGTTTATGCTACGCTCGCGGCCGCCTTCACGGCGTATAACGGAACGCTCTATACGGACGCGACGGCCGCTACCGCGGCGACGCCTGCGGCGGTGAAGATGCTCGTCGACGAGTATGTCATCAGCACCAAACACGCCTTCCCGACGAAGAACGTGATCCTGACCACGGCCGCCAAGGACGATGCCGAATTCCCGTACGGAGGAACGCGCGACCACTCGACGCTCCTCCGCGCCTCCGACTTCAAGAATGACAGCCTGTTTGCGCTGAACGGTTCCGGACGGACGGTCACCCTGACGAACATCACGCTGGACGGCGCGAACGTTTTGCTCAACAAGACCGTCAACGGCGCTCTGGTCTCCGTAAACCACAGCGGCGCCGTACTGAACGTCCAGAGCGGCACGATCCTGCGGAATACCGTCATTACAGACTTTGCTGAAAAGGAAGGAGCGCGCGGCGGTGCGTTGTATGCCGGCTCAGGCACGCTGAACGTCGAGGCCGGTCTGTTCTCGAATCTCCACGTCCGGCGCGGCGGCGCGATCTGCGCCGACGGCAGCGCGGTTCTGACCGTTTCGGGAACGGACGGCAGCACACGGTTCGAAAACTGCGATTCCTACTACGACGGCGGCGCGATCCATTACAACGCCTCCGGCGCTCTCACCATCAACGGCGGTACGGACCGAACCCATCCCGGCATCCTCTTTACCGGTTGCGTGGCGACATCCAAAGACGCAAACGGCGGCGCGATCTATGCGGAAACGAGCAAGACAGGTTTAGTTTCAATCAGCGGCTGTTCGTTTACCGAATGCAGTTCCAAAACTGTCACCGGAGCAAGTGACCAAGGGTACGGCGGCGGTGCGATCGCTGCGCGAAACGTAAAAGGACTCAGCGTTTCGTCCTCTGCATTTTCCGCCTGCGATGCGCTGAAGAGCGGCGGCGCGATCGTGGCGTATGTCAAGACTGACGCCGATGGCGTCGCGATCACCGACTGTTCATTCGATAACTGTACCTGCAAAGGACAGGGCGGCGCGATCGGAGCCTATCAGGACAACAATCCTACAACAGCTAATTACGCAACAAAACTTACCATTAATGACAGCACGTTCAGCGACTGCTCGTCCGGTACGGACAACGGCAGCGGCGGTGCGGTCCAGTGCTACCTGCCGTGCATGGAGTTCACGGGAAGCACCTTCACCGACTGCTGGGCCGGTAAGGAGGGCGGCGCCGTCAACCATTACTTTGGTAAAGGTTATCAAGATTTTTGGCCGAATTCGTTCGTCAAGGTCACCGGATGTCGTTTTATCCGCTGCCGCGCGGAGGACCGTTACGATCCGACCGCTCTCCAGCATTACGGTGGCGGCATCAACTCCAAAGCGGTGCTTGCGGAGGTGAAGGACAGCTACTTTGAGGACTGCGTCTCCACCCTGCGGGAGGGCGGCGCGCTCCATCTCGGCGGTGTTGGTTCCTCTAGCTCGGCCACCGTTCAGAACACCACGTTTAAGAACTGTTCGGCGAAGAACGGCGGCGGCGCGCTCCTGTCCTCCGCTTATACGCTGACGATCGAGAACTCCGACTTCTACGGCTGCAGCTCCTTTGCGAGCAACGGCGGCGCTGTTTACAATACGCAGAACAGTCGAGGCACTTCAACTCAGAACACCATGACGATCACCGGCTGTACGTTCTCCGCCGATCCGAACGATGCGACCGGCTCCGGCTGCAGCGCGGCGAACAACGGCGGCGCAGTCTGGACGCGGGCTATGACCGTAACGATCAGCGACTGCACCATCGACGCCTGCACGGCGGACGGAAACGGCGCGGCGGTCTATCTGTCCAAGAATGGCAACCAGACCGCGAACCTGACGGGCGGCTCCGTCACAAACTGCCGTGCGGTGAAGGGCAGCGCGGTCTACGTCGAGGATCGGGCGACCTTCTCCGGTACGCTCAACGTCAGCGCCAACACCTGTTCCGACGCGAACAGCGGCGCGATCCACGGCGGCATCCTCTCCTTCGCGGGCAACGTGACGGTGAAGGATAATCCCTGCGACGGCGACACGTATATGCATGACGTCCTCATGCAGAACAACAACAATACGACGATCAACACCACCGCCGGCGGACTCGGAAAACAGGCGGAGATCGGCGTGTACGTCACGGACGCCCAACTCGGCGGCCACGGAGTGGAAGGGAAGACCTTCGGCACCTGGGCCGCCGGAGCGGACGGCTATCTGGAAAGCTTCTTCAACGACCGCGACGACGGCCTGTTCGGCTACCAGCTTTCCGACACGGATACTAAGATCTACTGGGGCCGGTATCTCTGCAAGATCACGGACGCCGACGGCAACACCCTCAAGCGCGAGAACGGCCGTGATGCGGTCTACCAGCGCCTGACCGTCGCCCTGAACGAGTTCACGAAGGTCCTGAACGACAGCGACGAAACGGGCAAGGCGGTCTACGTCAAGATGCTGGTGGAGGCGTATGACATCCAGCAGACTGCCCAGATCAGCAACTTCCCCGCCGCCGATGTCACGCTGACCACCGCCGGGACCGACGATCCGGATCATCCGTATCGCGGGACGGCCGGAACGGTCTGCACGATCTCGCGGACCAACAGCGCGAACCGCCTGTTCTATCTGAACAACGCCGGTATCACCTTACGCCTGGAAAACATCACGCTGGACGGCCGCAGCGACAAGACGGCAACGGCCGGCAGCTTCCAGCTGATCTACAGCAATCACGGCGCCGTCATCATCAACGGCGGGACGACGTTCCGGTACGGGTCTGCCGATACCGGTGCGGCCGTCGTGGGCAATGCCGCTGACGCGCCGATCACGATCAACGGTTCGTATGACACGACAAATGCGGAAGCGGCGGTCCGGTTCCTGAACTGTACTGCCACCGGCAGCGGAGGCGCGATCAGCGCTGTCAATCTGACGATCACGAACAGCGGCGACTCGTACGGCACGTCGTTCACCGCCTGCACATCCGGTGCGAGCGGAGGCGCGATCCTGGTCAAAGGAACTTCGACAACGATCGAAGGGGCTTCGTTCACGGACTGCCACAGCGCGAGCGAGGGCGGTGCCGTGTACCATTCCGGCGAAGCTGCTTCGACGGCGACCACGGTCCGGAACTGCGCGTTTACGAACTGTTACGCGGCCGCGAAAGAACCGTATGCGAGCGGCGGCGCCGTCTGCACGAAAGCCGCGACGCTGACGGTCGACGGATGCGCGTTCAACAACTGCTACGCTCTGCTGAACGGCGGCGCGGTCAACCACGGTGCGGGAAAGACCAAACGCGTCAAGACGACGATCACCGATTCGACGTTCGTCGACTGCCGGACGACCACATCGAATACGGGTTACGGCTACGGCGGAACGGTGTATACGGAAGCCAAAGAAGTGGAGATGACGGACAGCTTCATCTCCGCCAGCACGTCCACGAACCACGGCGGCGGCCTGTACTGTCAGAACGCCGAAAACGGTTCGAAGGCGACGATCACCGGCACCCGCCTCGTGAATTGTGCCACGACGCGCTCCGGCGGATACGGCGGCGCGATCTGCTCGCTGGGCAAGACCCTGACCCTCACCGGAACGACGATGGTCAGCGCCTGCTCCGCTCCGGCTTACGGCGGCGCGGTCTACATGGAGGCGAACAGCAGCGTTCTCAACATGAACGGCAGCGCGACGATCAGCGGCTGCTATGCAAACCAGGGCGGCGCCGTCTATCTGAAGAGCACCCAGACGCTGAACATCACCGAAAGCCCGGTCTTCACCGGAAACGGCTATATCTCCCAGAGCGGAACGGTCCTGAACGCCGAGAAAGGCGCGTGCATCTATCTCGCCGAGGGCAGCACCCTGAATCTCGCGGGTAGCCCGAAGTTCAGCCGGAACATCGTGACCGACCAGGGACGTCTGGTCAACGGCGGCATCACCGACTACGTGCGCCAGGACGTCTATCTGGCGGGTTACAACGGAGCGAACGCAACTTCCGTCCATGTGGCGGGCGAGCTGACCGGCGACACCGTCTGGATCTGGCCGGAGAACGCACCGCACAAACAGCCCGGCGAACAGTTCGCCACGACCGCGAGCACGGTGAGCGACGCGAGTCTGAACCTGCTTCGCAACGCGCTTTCCGACGACGTCACCCACTGCTCGAACGGCGAATACCTTGCCGGCGTGCGTCTGTTCGGAAACACCACAACGGTCTACTGGAGCAAGATGTACAACGTCACCTTCCGTAAGATCGACAACAAGGGCGTGACGGTCCCCGGCGCCCAGTTCACTCTTTACACCGACGAGGCCTGCAGCTCCGCATTCTTGAGTGCGACCTCCGCGGACGGCGTATCGGATACGAATGCCCAGGGCGACCTGCTGACCAAGGGCGAGGTCGACTTCACCTCCGTTCCGATCGGCGTCTACTATATGAAGGAGACCCGGGCCCCGGAAAGCTTCCGCGACAACTTCACGAAATACCTGGTGCTCGTCGGCTCGCCGTCGCTCAGCCCGAACGACGACAACCGCGCCATCTGGGACGAAGGCCCGCTCGCGGTGACCAACGCCGCGACGCTCGTTGCCCGCAGCACCACGAACAGCGGCAAATACTTCGGCGTCTTCGCCCTCAGAGCGGACGGAAAGGCGGATCTCAGCAAGAACCTCGCGAGCGCGAACGCGGGGATCGTCAACATCCGCAGCGATTACGAGGCGTTCTTCCTGAAGGTGGACAGCTCCGGCTTCGCACTCCCGAACGCGGCGTTTACGATCTATATGCAGAACGGGACCTATGCGAACGGCTATCCGATCCTGAACCTCTGGTCCCGCGACGGCGAAAACTATCCGGAGCCGGTGAAGTCTGCCGACGGCACGACCGCGTTCAAGATGGCGAACGGCACGACGGTGCCCAAGGGCGTCGTCTATTTCCGCGAACTTCCGATCGGCACCTATTATCTCCTCGAGACAGCCTATCCCGAACGGAACGGCAGCAACCGCCGGACCTATTTCGTGGAGACCGACCGCGTCCTCCAGCTGGAGGTCAAAGGCCTCAGCGGATTCGTCCTGAGGGAGCTCCGGGATGACGGAACATACGCGGAATGCGCGAAGAACGGCGACGACTATTACGTCGTGGACAACACGGAAGCGGTCTGCAAGCTGACGGACGGAGACGACAAGCTGCTCTACGAACGCGGACGGGACGGAACGACGCTGCTTCCGGCGATCTATGAGACGCTGGAGATCGGCTTCGACGCCTCCATGACCCATACTCTTTACAGAGCGAACGGCACGGCCGTTCCGAACGACGCGGCACTGAAGCTGAAGGTGCTGAAGGATCTCACCATGGATGCGCCGATCGTCTACGACAACGCCCATGCCCTGACCTTCACCACCGCCGAACGGACGGCATCGACGGGTGACCGCTATATCTTCTCGACGAACCGGACGACCGATACGGCCAGAGCCGAGATCAGACGGAACTACAACGAGAACACATCCGCGAACGCCAACGCGGGCGCGCTGCTCACCGTGGCGGACA